>LDNN01000001.1_pt1 | contig 187931 bp, 194 predicted proteins | sample 350691 | NCBI WGS metagenome assembly LDNN01 (sample SAMN03646984, study PRJNA283341) | glacier metagenome | biome: Icesheet; feature: ENVO:00000133; material: cryoconite; isolation source: sample CY1 0.2 micron filtrate containing viruses sediment from cryoconite holes ...
GACGCAACTCATGCCACGGTTACTGTCACGACGGGCGTGGGCGGCGGGCCAACCACCCTCTCGGACGGCACAACGTCGGCAAGCCTGACACAAAGGCTTGTTTTCATTCGCACCTCCCCGACCTATGTAGCACCCAACACCACCACCACAATCACGGTCAACGAGTTCAATACGCTAGGACTGACCGACACGCCCCAGATGAGCGTGTCTGGTGTAACCGGGGCCAGTGCAGGGGCAAGCACCTGGACAACAGACACGCAGGGTACGTTCTCGCTAACGACGGGCGCGGCGGCGGGAAACCTGACCGTAACCGACCCGGCAACAGGCATAACTACGAAGATTGTGGTAGGCACACCCGCCCAGCGCATCTATATCCCGTACTTCAACTCGCTTACCGGGCTGACTTCTCCCACCGGGCTATCTGTTGCCTCAAATGGCGGACTGGTTGCAACGACGAACGGCACGGCGGGAACGGCGACCATACCTCTGCCGGAATATATCGACCTAAACTTGCCCTTTCGGTTCGGGGTGCTGGTGGAATACAACGGCGACACGTCAAATCCGTGCAATGTAAATCTGCCGGGAACCGGGGCTAATAGCAACCAGACTGTGCTGGGAGGGGGTGTCAGTACCTATGTAAGTCCTACAGGTGGAGCCAGCACTATGCCTGCAATTAGTGGGCAGCGGTACTGGATTTACCTTTCTTCGGCAGGTCTTAACGTTGGCGGCAACGTAACAGACGCGGTTGCACCGGCTTATGATGCAGGGTTTGATAGCATTGTTGTTGGCCCAGGAACAGCCCAGTTTAACTACATAAACAGCTTTGGATTTACCCCGGGTCAGTATTCTGCATCCGGCTACGAGAACATTGCGACCTGCGGCATTGGCTCTGTTACCATTTCCAACGCTTCTGCAACCACCCGCATACTCGGCATTTTAGTCCAGCAGGGTTCACTCGCGGGTGGGACTGACCCGCAGTGTCAGCCGCCCGGTTACATCACGGCGACGGTCAACGGAGACACCACGGCGGCGGTAGCAATCTGCCCGCAGTATGACGGTGTTACCCCGACTCCGCTCCTGATTGTTTCGCACCCTAATAACTCTGCTGAGGCACACGGGCTTTATAACATTTACACAGACACCGGGACGGCTCTTGCGCTTGTGCGGCGGGGCGGCTACAACGAAGCATGGATGAGGGCAACCACAAACACGAGCGGGACGACCTATTCGGCTCCGCCTGCCTCCGGCTGGGGCTGTGATGCACAGGAAGTATTCTGGAAAGCCTTGATTGACTTCAATAAGTCTGCACTCCCCACGACAGGAAAAGTCTTTTGGGTCGGTCAAAGCATGGGCGGCGTGACTGGCCTCCGGTTCCACATGAAGTACCCCGGCACACTGTCGGGCTTTTACGGTATCTCGGCGGTCACTAATCTATCCTACGCCTATGTTGCACCAGAAGGCTTCAACCCCATCATCGACCAGGCGTATGGCACAAGCGGGACATTTATCACAGGCGGGTCAGCTGCTACTTTCGACCCCAACCTGAACCCGTCGGCGTTTGCCGGTGCAAATGTCCTGCCCTGCCGCTTCTCCCACGGTACAGGCGACACGCTCATTCACAAGGCCAACCACTGCGACCTGTTTGCCACGAACGTCAATGCGCTCGGCGGGAAAGTGTCGGTTATGTCTGTCCCCGGTGCAAGCCATCTTGACAAAATCGCGTTGTACGACGGCGTGGATATGCTGAAGTTCTTCAACGCGCTGAACGCGCCTCCTGCTGGCGGCACGAAAAGGAAAACACAATGAATACTCAAACGACTTTTACCACTCACGCTCTGCCTGCTGACCGTAGGCGCGGCCCATGCCGACCTGATCAAGCAGAGTGCGTCAGGCGGCTATACGCGCACGTTCTTGATGACTGATGCCGTCAACCCCGCACTGGGCAAAACGGGGCTGACCGTGGCTACTAAAATCCGCAAAATGGGCGGAGCCTATGCTACCACTACGAACGCCGCCACTGAGGTAGACAGCACAAATGACCCCGGACGGTACCAGGTAGTGCTGACGACCACAGAGGTAAACACGCTGGGACTGCTTGATTATGCGTTCACTGCGACAGGGGCAAACCCCGACGGGGCGCACGACCAAATTGTCGGCTTCGATCCGTCAGACAGTTCACTACTGGGGCTGACGGGCGTGGGGACACTCGCCAATCAGACCAGTATCCTGACGGCTACGACTGCTATCAATACATCTGTTGCTGGACTCTCCGCTGCAACACTCGCTGCGATCAAAGCTGATAGTCAATTTAGTGTCCTGCTTAATCGACAAAAGCAGAGATTCCTTTACGTTCCCAGTACTCACTCCTACCAACCGCTACTTGATGATGGTACGACGGCTTTTGGATCCCCACTCATAATCTCTGTGGATTCTCTAGGTAATATACTGCAGAGGTAATAATGTCCTTATTTGATCCTTCCGCTAACCCCGGAGATTCTCTAATAGCTACAACTAAAGCTAGTACTGGAACCACTATGTACAACTCTTACGATATCATCTATCCGACAAATGCACCCGTTGCTCCTGGTGTAAATACTGCGACTTGCCCAGTATTTACATCGGGTCAACCATTTGCCCTTCCTGTATATACTACTGCAGCTCTTGCTGCACAGGCTATGCTAAGTAGCAGTGGCCCTGCCGGGACGGATCCTGGCCCTCATGGAGGACTCCGCCCTCTCACTGACCCTTTCGCACTTGCCCAGAAACTCGCTCTTCGTAATCTGGCATACTCCCCTGTAGCTTAATACTACACTCACAAGGACTCAATATGGCTAACAACACAAGTATTAAAGACGGCTTGGGGAATCTTGTTCCCGTTGCCTCTAAGCAGCAGACCGACGGGTCACAGCTTGCCGAAAGCTTACTCTACATTGCAAATCCCGCTGGTACCGGTGATGCTGTCCCGGCAAATGCTACCAACCCTCTCCCTATTCGTCTCACAGACGGAGTAACCTCAGCTCAGGCGACTGTTGCCGCCTTTCACAACGGCGATAACCAGACCCTCCCAGCAAACTCTTATGGTCTTAACACCGGAGGCGTAGCGCAGCTGCTTAACCTTGCAGGGAATCTTGACCGTCAGCGTGAGACGGGTGTTGATGGAATCTCAGCTGTAGGTATCTCTACAGGTACGGCCCAGAATGCTCAGCCCTTTACGACTACTCATGCTTCTACGGTTGCAGTAAACGCGAGTGCCGTGTTTACTCCTGCTGCTGTAGCAGGATTCACAAGTGGTGCCCCTTGGTCTATTCAGGTAGGTAGTGTTTTGGTACTTGAACCAACGCCTATCAATGGCCCTGTTCCTGCGAATCAGGAGATCGTAGTTGTAACTGCAACTTCTTCTACAACGTTTACTGCTAAGACAGCTAAGACGCATACAGGTAGCTTTGGAATCCTAGGGTTTGTCTACAACCAGAGCCGTGATGCAACGGTTCAGGATGGTGCAGCGGGAATCGGATTCGCTGCGGCAGGAACTTATCTCTATAACTCGCAGCTTAACACCGGATCTGGTGGCTGGGAGCGTGAGAGAAGTGCAGCGGGTGAGCTGGATAACGCTTCTGGCTTTGGAACTGCCGTAGCAGCAGAATACGAATGGAACGGCGTAGCCTATGATCGTGCTCGTTCTCTTCCTGCCAAGGCTATGAACACCGGAGCTGCCAGTGCAGCTTACGCAGCTGGGGCAACTACTGTTGTTCTAAATGCTGCTCCAACTAGCCTGACCCCCGGGGAATACCTGTACTTTATTGATGGGACTGCTGGTGCCATCACTGAAGCCGCCGTTATCTCTTCGACTTATACCCCCGGCTCTGCAACAGTCCCACTTTCTATACCGTTGATTGCAAGCCACCTAATCAATGCGCCTATTACTTGGGAAAGCACCAGTACTAATGGCCCAGGACTCAGCGGATTCTTTGCTGCCGGTATCGGTATCGAAGAGGAAGCGGTCTACGATCCAGTCACTGCGAAGTACTATATCGAGAGATCTTCGACTCAGGATGCCATGCCTCCGCAAAACGTAGTCGCGGAGTCTGGCGTTGTACTTAACGCCGGTGGTACCTTCGAGCGGGAGCGTGCTGCTTATGCAGACGGTCTTGGTATTGTTGGAATCCCCGCTGAAGCTGAGATGCTTTGGAATGGGACTGCGTTTGATCGTGCCCGCAGTGCCAGCGTTGGCGATGGTGCGGCTGCTACAGGTCTTGGCGCAGATCAGGAGTACCTGTTTAATGGTACGACTTTTGATCGTGCTCGCTGCGATCCTAACGCAACCGGAGTCCAGAGAAGTACCACAGGGGGCGGATCTACCGCTGCTATCGCTGCCGGAGCAACAGGAAATACGGTCGTTAAAGCCTCTGCTGGGCGACTAGCTCGTATTCTTCTTACGAGTGCCAACGGGGCAGCTGCTGTGAGCGTCTTCGATAATGCGACTACCACAACAGGTACGGTTATTGGCTACATTCCCGCTTCTGCTACTGCAGGAACGATTGTAGACTTCTCGATGCCGGCAACTGCTGGTATCACTGTCGGCGGAGCTGCTTCAAACCCTTCAATGACAATCTCCTACTACTAAATTAGAGGTGAGGGTAGAGGTGACTCTACCCTCACTAGGGGAATCCATTATGAATCTACTGTTATTCTCTCAGACACAGTCTGCTTTTTCTTCTTCGGTTTCCTCTTCTCCTGTTTTATCCGTTGTCTCTCTTACACCGGATACCACTGGGGTTGAGGCTCTGATTGGCTCGCTAGAGTCCCTAGGTGAAGGATCTCTTTACGACCTGCATCCTGTTTCTGTTATTCTGCTCGCTTCTCGTCGCCGTATCCACTCCACAGATCGCATTGCCTAGTAAGCACACCCGTCTTTTAATATAATAAAGGACTAGATAGAAAGAATCTTCATGGTTTATATTGCCGCTCCTCTTCCAGCCCCCGTAGAAATCGAACTCTTTACCTACTCTGCTTCTCAGGCTCTTCTACCCAACCCAGTACGTGCTAACACACTGGACATGGAAGTTAAGAGAATCTGCGCTTCGGTTCAGACTGATGTTCTCATGTCAGCTTCTCGTCAGCTACTTCGTATTGCCTATAAGAACGATACGACAAGTGCTGCTGCTTTGACAATTACCCCAGCTGCTTCTCAGTTTATTGACGGTTTGTCTTCTTATGTGCTGCAGCCTGGTGACTCAGTCACTCTCGTAAACACATCTGCTACCAACTGGTCAGTCCAGTAATTAATACTACAATGCACTCTAAATTGATCAGACACCTACTCATCAGCTTCGTACTCCTCTTTCAGGGGAGTACGGTGTTTGCTGCCTACACGCCAGGGCAGACTCCCCCTGCTCCAACTGCTCTGCAACAAGAGTTAAACTCTACAAGTTATGCAGGTGGATTCCGTTGGACTCCTGTGACCCTGCCGTGGCTCACTAATGGCTCTCAGACAGCCTTTGGCGGATCGTTAGATACAAGTTCGAGATTAAGTGTCAATCCGCAGGGGACGGGAGAGAACGGACTGACGGTGAAGATGCCGAGCGGGTATTACGGACAACCTTTCCAAATAGTAGACAGCACAAACACTACCAAGTTCAGTGTGGATGTCAACGGACTGACTAACACAGGAAGCATTAACGCCACAGGAGACCTTACTGTTAGCGGGGCTGGGCAAGTCGGTGCAGGCATTCCAAATCAACCTGCGCAAATGTCAGTGCTTCCACAAGACTCTACTGTAGACGGACTTGCTATACAAATGCCCAGTACGACTTCTACAGCAAAAGCCATAAGAGTAGGAAACGATAGTAATGATTACCTATTTTCCGTAGACGCTTTAGGGGCAGTGAATGCTCCGGCAGGGATTACCGCAGGAACAATCAATGCCACGAGCATGACTGCCACGAGCATGACTGCCACGGGCATGGCTGCCACGAGCATAACTGCCGCTGAATACATAAATGCCGGAGGGGACATGACTGCCGGAAGGAACATGACTGTCATAGGCAACTCAAATCTAAATGCGTATGCAGGTATTGGAGCCACTGCTTCGTCGGCTGATCGTTTAGCTGTCAATCCGCAGGGGACAAGCGAAAATGGGCTGAAGATTAAGATGCCTAGTGGTTCGTCGGCAAATGCGTTGCAGATAAATAACAGTGTCGGTAGCACTTTAGCCTCTATCAGTAGTTATGGAGATTTAGTCATAGCTGGTCGCCTAAATGTAGGATGGGACATGTTCATCTCTGGCGACTCGCATATATATGGCAGGGAGTATGTTACAGGCAATTCGTATTTTACCAATAACTTAAATGTTACTGGTAACTTGACCGTAGGTAAAAATATGGCCGCCACGGGCTACGCCTCCTCCGTGCGCTTTGCCACAACCGCAAACACAGCGACCCTCACCGATAGTGTCCTACTCTGCAATGGCACATTTACCGAGACCCTTCCCTCAACGGGATGGCCCACAGGATACCGCCTCACGGTCAAAGACACCGGGACAGGCACAATCACGCTGACCGCAGGAGGCACAGTCACATTCGACGGCGCGACCACCCTGACCTTCGCTACTCAGTACAAAAGCCGCGTTCTAATTTGGGATGGAACAAAGTTCCAAATCGAAAGCGGCTACCTCTAGACCTAATCAATAGACCGCAATCAACAGGAGACAATATCATGTCAGCTTCCGCACTTTCTATGCCAGTCAATGACCCTGATGGCACAACTCATCCAGATGCTATATTTATCCCCGGCACAGTTACCGAGGATAATATTGACCGACTTGGAGGCATCGAATGGAACGCCTACCACAGCGTTGCCGCTTTTCTTGCTGGCGATGTCCCCATCTCCGGGGTAACGCATCACACGGCCCTTGACCATACGCTCTATGCGGCAATCACAGGCTTTGCTATCCCGGCTGGCACAACGACTTACGGACAGCTAACTGCCGAAGCCCTTGTGTACCTCGCCCAGAATGTCAAGGACGTACCCGGCAAGAACGCGGACGGTACGCCTCAACTGGACGCGAACGGTCAGCCTGTGATGGTAAGCTTCTTTGCCTCTGCAACTGTTGTTTCTCTGGGGTAGCTCCGCTGCCTACTTACTCTAGATCTTTCCGCTCAGGAGATACTTATTATGCCCACTCCCTCTACCCTAACTGATGGAATCAAGGTGATTCGCCCAAATATACCTTTGGCGTTGATCGGCGACGGCGTAGCGGACGACACGCTGGCATTGCAATCGGCACTCGACACTTGCCTAACGAATGGCAAACCGCTCCTGCTTCCCAAAGGAATCTATCGCATTACAAAGACTCTACTTCTCACCAACCCACGCCAGCCTGTGTTCCCTGGTCAGGGGTATATGGAGATGTATGGAGTAACTATTACGGGAGTAGGGAGTCCGAACGAACGTGGCAGAGTAGGTCAGAGCGGAGTTGCTATCATACTGGATAATCCTACAGAAACAGCAGTGCTGCGTATAGGTCAGGGAGTCTTATATGATACTGTTATTTCTAATGTTGCCTTTCTGACTAAAACTGGCGCAGGGCAGACAACGCTGGACATACCGTATACCCGGTGGTCACGCCTCCGGGTTGAGCACTGCGTTTTTAGTGGGTGTGACTATGGAATCAATCTTCACTCAGCGAATCTGGATGGGGATGGTAACGGAGAAATGCTCCTACTGAATAACTGTGTTATTAACGGTAATATTGCAGCTTACAAAAACATCAATGGCATGGCAGTCTGCCACGGCCTGACTGACTGCGAAGCAGAATGTGGTCCTGGTGGAACCATCTTCGTCATGGGAAATGGGATGTATGGTACAGATTTCAGTGCTGAACACATCATGATTTCCTGTGATGATCTAGGCCCAAAACCAAATACATTGTTTGAGTTAAGTGATGTAGAAATGGTTAGGTTCGGCAATGGACGCTGCCGGTTAGAATTCATCGACACGGTTATACGTTATACTGGAGGCACACTAGCTTCACGTGGCATCGTGGTAATTGAAGGTGTCAATTTCGCTTCTATGCCCGGAAGAGGCCCGTTTATAGACGGAGCAGCTTCTGCTTCTGGTATGGGACAAAATAAACTGACATTCCGTGACTGCTCATTCACCGGCAAAGACATGAGTAAAGGCCGGCAAGGGGGCGCAGAAGGGCCAGTCGTGCTTACTGTGGCTTATCATCCAGAAGATACGAGTAGATGGTATTTTGAAGGCTGTGTCTTCAACAACTTCTCTAATATCTATCAGCTATTGACGTGCCCATTAGTAGAGTTTGGCCCTGGTAATTTCTTCTGTCCTGATCCACTTGCTTCCTGGCAAGATCAGCCTTTGACAAAGGAAATGATTGGTAAATATCCTTCGACCAGCCCGCCGAAGTCCGCACCATAATACCAATAGTATGTAGTGCTAGGAATCAGCAGATGGGTGTGATCCCCGGGGACCCAGAGATAGAATCCCTGCAAGTAATAGTATTGGAAACATAAAATCAGTATACTTCTAACGGCTTGTATACAGAACTTCGAGATAATAACTTATGGCTAATAATAACCGAAACATCGTACGAAATACCGTACCAACAGGCACCCCTCGCCGAGCGGATATTCTCGCATACCTGTCCAATAGTACGCCAGTAGTAAGAATCCCTAGCATAGTCACAGGGGTGACTACATCTCCTAGCACAAACCGTATTGCGCTTACCTGGGCTGCGGTAACTTCTGCAGCTTCCTATGATGTAGAGTCCTCAGCCTCGGCAGGTGGCCCCTTTACTCTATTAGTTACTATTAATGTAACGTCTAACTCGTCTACTTTGGGTACGACAGATCTCGGAGCTTCAAGCTCCGCTCTAACCTATTATCGTATCCGTGCTAAGAACAGCGTTGGAGCAGGACCTTATTCTACCGTTGTCTCCAGCACTGCTCTTGCTTCCGTCACTCCAGCAGCATCCAGCACAATTCCCGTCCCAATGAATCTCCGCAGACAGCCTTTGTGGCTGTCTGCAAGTAATAGCGGCACAGATGTCTTAACCTGGGATGCTTCTGCAGGTGCTCTGACCTATGTAATCTACGAGTATGACTTAGAGATAGGCAGAGTCAGTTCTCCAATTACAACCTTTACTGTTCCTTCAGCTAGTCATGCAGGACTTACATACACTGTCTCTGCGATTACTGCACAAGGGCAGAGTATTGTCGGTAATATCTGTGCTCCTTCTTATTCGTTCCCTCCAAATAACCCACCAAGCTGGTCGTCTCCAAATATCGCCCATGATATTGTCCGGAATGTCCTTGCTGTTCCGCAATGGAATCTTGGTCATCCAACAGTACTTGTACGCTGGGGAGGACAGGGCTCAGGGGGAATCTCATTCAACGTGTACCGTAATGGAGTCCTTATGGCATCCGGTCTGACAGCCTGTAACTATGTAGATAATACTGTAGTTTCAGGAGTCTCGTACAGTTACACTATCACCTCTGTAAATGAATTTCATGCAACTCTTTTGGAGTCTACACCTAGTACTGCTTCTACTGTAACTGCTCTTTTGGCACAGCTATCACTATCAAATATCGCAATCCCAATCACACGCACCGTATCTCGAGATGATTCCGTTTTTGTCCTCTTTAACAAAGTCGCAGGTGCTATAGACTATGTCTGCTTTAAGTATGTAGCTGGAGTTGCTCCGGAGATCTTGATGAAGGACGGGAAAGCTGCGGGTGAATATCGCGGAACTCCAAATGCCTATGTAGCCACTGCTCCAGAGCCTACTGAACTTTGTATCCAGATGAACGATCTTGACCCAGTGAATCCTACGATGCTCCAATTGGTTGCTGTAGATAAGTTAGCAAGATTCCAGACGCAAGACGGCATGATGACGATGGACTCTATGAGTATGATTGGAACAGTTCCAGGCGGCCCAGGATCTCCCAACATGAATAACGATCTTGTCGCACAGATAAATGGCCCCGTTGCGATAGACGGCTTTGTAAAGAACGGCCAAGGTGATCCAAGCAACGCCCCCAATATCATTGCACTCTCTGCTCCATTTAGCGTTTCCTGCGTTCCATTTGCTCTTACAGGAACGGATGGTCATGGCGGGGCAGCGTTCCTTGATAGATTCCGTTCCGGAGTAAATGAGCCAATAGTCCAGATTCCAATTGATGCTAGCATCGCTCAGTATTCAACAGATGCACCGACGGTTTTGATCAACAATCCAAAAGTCCAGTCTTTCCAAACAGCAAACTGGAACTTTGTAAACTATGCACTTGACAATGGTATGACGAAGCTGTTTTTTATGCCCCATTTTATGAGCGTTGTCTATGACGGGGGTGGATCAGGTGCGCCGTTTAACCGGGGCCGAGCAACTGCAGATAACTATGGACTCCATATTGCCAACGGATCTCTGACGATGCAGCCTCGTGCTGCGGACGGCTCTAACTGGTTCGGTGATATCACTGGCGGTAAAGTTCTCCACGTTACAATGGAAGTCGATGCCCACGTAAACACTCGCCGTTTTGTACTGATTACACTTAAGGGCAGAGGCCAGAAGATCTTTAATGCTGCGCCTACCAAAATGCACGACGAAGACCTACGGCCTGAGAACCGAGCTACAACTGATGCAAACTTCTTCGCTTGGATTATCGGTGGTGGTGGTAACGATTTCACTATTTTCCAAAACAATGGAAGTACTACCGGGCGGCCTTACGACCACCTCCACCCTGCGGCCCCAGTCGATTATGGTGATGCCCAAGCAGTAGCTCGGGGTGCACTTTATGGAGCACAGCCTCGTGCAAACGGAACGGCGCGTGAGCTAGACAAGATGCACCGCTTCCATTTGTATATTAGTCATACACGGCTGCGTATTGTGGAAGAAACACCTGAAGGCCCATTCTCCGTAGTCTATGATCGCGCTTTTGGTAATGGTATAACACTTCCCTTCGACCAGATTGAGCCAGTATTTGTGCATGAAGTGTATCATACGGGAATTGACGCTCTTGACGGCGAGATGTACGGTTCAGCATCATTCGCCGGTGGTCCAGAAAATATGCATTGGATCAATAACCGTCCCTATGCCGATGAACGACATTGGGACAACATGGGTGCCGAAGTATTAAACGACTTCCCATTTGAACCACTGGATATGCATCTTAGCTCTGTTGCAATCCCCGCCAATACAGCAACGACTATCCACGCAACGTTTGCACCTGGAGTTATGCAGCAGACATCGACATACTTCTCGTTAGGAGGAGCTACCGCTGGAAGCTCAGTTACCGGCTTTACTGCTACGAGTCCAACTACCGCCGATGTAGTGGTTCATGCAGGCGCAGTAGGAACGATATGTCTTGTGCTGAATAATGACTACTACAGCCGAAGCATTCTCGTAACAATTAGTTAGCTTTAATCAAATAGACTAAAAAGGAAATATCATGCCTGAATATACATGGACGGGACGACCTCCTGCGGGGAGTACTCTTGACACAACCTCACCCTACTACACAAACCTAGTCGCAGCGTATCTCTTCAATGATGCAGTAAGCGGCGATGCAAATGGAACAACAACCAAGAATCTTGTAACGAATACGCTCACGGCATTAGCAAAAACGGCATATGATAGTCTGACATGGAGTGCGTCGGGTCTTGTTCTTGGCGGCAACGCACACAACGGAATTGCTCTGACTCCAACCGCAGTAGGAGGCAATGGTCTGCCCTGCACCGTCGTCATTCTGCATAAGCCAAATTTCACCACCCCTTCATTTCCAGTGCAGCTTGTTACGATAGGTTCAGGAACTGGAAGTGGTACACATGGGAATCTTACCTTAGAAAGCGCTACCACAATCGGTATCTCCTCTTATGGAACAGCTCCTTATGTTGCCACCGTGCCTGATATAACGGGGACTACTGCTGTCACGGCAGTAAACAGCAGTTCAACAGGGAACACTCTGTACCAAAATGGTACGAACGTTGGAGCAACAAGTGGAAACGTCTTTATTGCTGATGGGTCTTTCGCATTTGGATCTGGAGGAAGTGGTGGTGGCGGATTTACTGGTACGGTCGAGGCGGTCTACGTCTACGTAGGACGGCAGCTTACTGGTACGGAGCACGCGCACCTAGCAGCTGCTCCGTATGCCCCAATCATCCCAGTAAGTGGAAGCGTAAGCACCGCACCAACTAGTAGTTTGGTATCAGTCAAAGTGACTAACCCCCGGGGATGCCTCCCCGGAGAGACAGAAGTTGCCTACCTTGATATCTCCACGGTAAACGGCGCAACAGATGCAGATTCCCTGCCTACTGTCACAGTCTCTCTGCTGAATCAAGCAGCAATGACAGCGGCCGCTCCAAGTATTACTCATATAGTTACCGGTTTGTATAGAATTACAGTCCCCACACCTTCCGGCAGTACCTGGTGCGATGATATCTGTGTCATTGGGGCAGTAGTTGTAGGTGGCAAGACCTTTAACTGGGTCGTCGAGTTTAGTCTGCCGACAGTCGCCACTGATGCAGCTGGAGGCGTGATTCTCCAGCCTTCGGAACATATCAATGAGATTCCACTAGACATCGTTTCGGCACTCTCACAATACTCACTCACCGAGTATGTAGATCCAGCGAATCCAGCAACCTCTGCATTAAGACTCTCTTCTGCCAGCCTTTCTAATACCCCTCAAAGTGGGGGTCTAACACCAAATCAAGTACTAGAACTCAATTCTATCTTGGATGGTATTAATAGAGCAGTTACCCCTGCGGCAGCAGCAGCTGCTGCGCTTACTGCTATTAAAACGGATAGTCAGTTCTTTGATCTACTTAACCGTCAAAAACAAAGATTCTCTTATGTATCTGCTACCAAATCCTACCAGCTTCTGCTGGATGACGGTGTCACGGTCTTTGGTCCCCCTATTTCTCTTTCTGTCGATGCAAGTAATATTGTCACAGGTAGATAAAATTCAAGTCAAAAGAGAAAATTTATGTCTGGTTTATTTGACCCGTCCACTAATCCCGGGGATATATACCCTGGGATGTCTCTTGGGGCTACATCTTCAACCACTACGTCCTCTGTTGTAACTCAAGTCTTTAACTTTGGAGCCGCTAATGCAGGTATGATTGTAGAAGTACAAGTACGAGATAGTAGCTTTACCCCACTCTCTAACTATAGTACTACTAATGTAATTGAGGCTGGAGCAGGGCAATATGTCTGCGGATTGAATCTAAGTTTGCCATTTGTAGGGTATGCTATAGGAAGACTCCAAGCACAGCCTACAGTTATAGACGTGTATCCTATTAATCTAGGATCTAATACAGCACAAGCATTGATTCTTGCTAACATTAGTACTCAAGTCTCTCTTTTATCTGCTGATCCAACGAATCCACCTAGTAGATTCAAAGATGTTCAATTGAATCTTGTACAACCCAGATCTTAATATGCAGAATCTAGTATTTAATATATTTCATTACGGAGCTAGTGGTGTCCCTCTCAGTGTCACCATTGATCCAGGGTCAGCAACACTGAGTCTTGTGCAGCCCAATACTGTCTATGGGCCTGTACTCCTCTCTGTGACTCCTGTAGTAGCCTCTACTTCACACACCTTTCAGTATCTGCTCACTGCTTCTTTGCCCGCAGGATTCTCTTCTGGGGTGTCAACAGCTGTCCTCCAATGGACAACCGGCGGATTAGCTCATTCCGTTTCTGCCTCAGTTACTCTTATTAGTACTCTTCCTAGTCAAGGGATTGTTACGACTCTAGTTTCAGGGCCACCACCGACTTCTCCTAATAACTTCTCGATCTCAGGGCAGCTTCCTCCTGCTTTAAAACCGGGATATGTTGTACAAGAGCTCTCTGTGCCTTATGGCCCGTCTGTTCTTTTGTACTCTCCAGGAAACACCCGGCCGACTCGTGTTGTACGAGTGAATCCAGATGGGTACTGGATAATTCCTGGAATCTACCCAGGAGACTATACTGTAGCTATAGTCTGGACGGGCTATACGTTTAGTTCTACTCCCCTTACAATTATCAATGGAGATATTGTTGGGGTTACCCTTGCAGGTGCGCTTACCAAGCTTTATACTATTGGAGGTAGAGTCACTCTAAGTGACGGGTCAGGACTCTCTGGAGTCATTGTTTCTAACGGACTATCTTCGACAATGACCAAGCTAGACGGAACGTACTTGTTAGTGAACTTAACACCAGGAGTCAATCTCGTTTCTGCCTCTTGTTTCAATTATATACTAGATCCTGCACAGACTGTAGCAATCCAGACAGCATCGGTTCCTAACATCAACTTCCTTGCCACGTATGTGCCTCCGGGTCAGGCGAGTCCTCCAGTGATGATTCCACCTACTGGAGTCTATAATGGGAACTATATTCATTCGAATATCCCAACCTTATAGCTTGTGTAAAGACTTTATTTATAGAAAGGGTAGCACTCTTAGTGCTTAAAGAGGCACATTATGGATAACAGACTTAGTACATTATGTCCCGTCTGCGGGTATGACGGGCTGGAGAATGGTTCAGTCGACTGTGAAATCTGCCCTTGTTGTGGAACTGAGTTTGGCTACAGTGACTCAGGAAGAACCCACGAGCAGCTGCGTAACCGGTGGATAACACAGTATGATTCACTCTGGTGGAGTCTCTATACTCTTCCTCCACTTGGCTGGTCTGCAGCGCAGCAGCTACGCACTAGCGGTTACATCTAGCATATTGAATCCTAATTGGGGTATACTCTTTGTTATGGCACTATAGCTCAGTGGCAGAGTCAGGTCTTCATACGGCCCGTGTCGGTAGTTCGATTCTACCTAGTGCTACCATAATCGTCGGTGGAGTGAAACGAACACCCATAAATCACATGTGGCCCATAACCACGTCATAGTAGGTTTGACTCCTACCTCCGACCCCAGATAATAAGGCACACATACTCTATGACTCCTTCAGCAATCGGGCACATTACCTCTGTAGTTCCTAAAGACGCTATAAGAGATATGCACTACCTTCAGATGGCATTCGTAACAGCGTATGCCCGTTCTAAAGATCCTAATACCAAAGTAGCTTCCGTTATTGTCTCTTCCGATGAACGAAAGATTGCATTTGGTTATAATGGCTTCCCCCGGGGAATGAAAGAAACACCTGAACGGTGGACACGCCCTGAGAAATACGCTAGAGTAGTACATAGTGAAACCAACGCCTTACTCAATGCGGATTTTAGTACGGTAGGCTGTACACTCTATTGTACACTGCAGCCGTGCCATGAATGCCTTTCTAATATCGTGAATGCCGGAATCTCCCGAGTCGTATGGTACGACTCAGATAGAGTCCCAACAGATAGACAAGATATATTTAAAGAATTACTTGAGCTAGTATCCCATAGGGTCTACGCTAAGGTTAATATAATAGATAATCTTATTTCTCTTTATCAGTAATGCCTTGTCCTTTAATTGGCAAGAGATCGCCCTCTGAAGGCGTCAATTTTGGTTCGAATCCAAACGTGGCAATAGTGATCGGTGGGTTGCTGGCATCCCAAAAATGCTTTGAACATTTTCCACGTAGGTTCGATTCCTGCCCGATCAATCTAGGAGAAGATATGAATCTATTGATAGAACTAGCCTCGGAGATTATCAAAGAGCAACGAGAAGAGTTGCTTACGGAGTACCCCTCTGTAGATCTAGACTTAACCTCACTTGAAGACCCAGATTCTTGGAAACAACATGTGTGCCGTGCGATTACCCCGGACGAGCAGTTGTTGTGGCCTGAAGCAGAAGCCGTATTTGAGCTGCGTGCTGACAGCAAAAAAGATCTTGTTCAAGTAGAGATCTTCACTCAAGGGCTCGCCATCTATGGCTCTAGAGTCACCGTCAACGGTCTTTAGACAAGGAATAAAATTATGATATCACCAGGATCCCCCGAAGCAGTAGCGATGTACCCGCTTTCTCGTAAGCCAGACACCTACAGCACAGACATCCCCAAGCTTTGGATTGAGAAGTATCTTAATCCGGAGAACGTAATCCAGAGTGTACGTGATGGGCTCGAGACTCCCTCGGTGGAGCTCTTTGTTAATAAGATGAAACCAGGCGACGAACTGGCTCTTTTTACTTCTCCAGATTACTCTTGGGAAGATAAGCTTGGCAGCCGAGGCTTTATACAGCTTCGTAATGGCGCTCAAGTAGACTCTCTTACTTTATCTAACTTAGTATAGTTGGATTCTTCTGGGTATGGTATAGCGGTAAGACTCCACTTTTGGGAAGTGGCAACGAATGTTCAACTCATTCTACCCGGACCATTTTATAGCAAGATAATATCATGAATATCATTGGACAAAGCTTCACACCTGAACAATTTCAAGTGTATGTGCAGGGATTGAATTTACCTAAGTGTGGTTGGCAAGGAGAGTTTATTGTTCTCCACAACACTTCCGTTCCTTCACTTGCACAACGACCTGACGGATTCTCACATGATAATATGCTAGCACTAGCAGACTATTATCAAAATACAATGCATTGGCATGCTGGCCCACATTTATTTATTGATGACCATCTCATCTGGGCCTTCTCTCCCCTGACTTCTCCTGGAGTCCATTCTCCTGCTTGGAATAATATCTCTTATGGTATTGAGCAGCTTGGTGAGTATGAAACGGAAGAGTATGGCGGTTCAGTACGCGGCTCAGCAGTTCGTGCAAACGCCGTAGCTGCCATGGCGATCATCTGTCATGCTGTAGGTATTGACTCTCACTCGATGCATCTTCACCGCGAAGACCCCATTACCACACACAAGTCATGCCCTGGCCACTTTTGCGCTGACACCAAAGAGGACATCATGGATAGAGTCCATCAATATGTTGTCGATCATCTCCAAAAATAAGATTGCCTCTGAAGATATAGAGACTCTTGAGTGTGATATACTTACTCTAATTCAAGAGAGAGTTGAAATCACAGATCAAGAATGTGACGTCATCATAGATGCTCTCCAAGAAGCCCTTGACTCCATTTTTGTTGGTCTGGACTATAGGAATTATAACTGATGAAATACCTGTTTGATAACTTCTAGGGGCACTCGCCTCTAGGAGGTCCTTATGGACAAAGATAGAAAACGTGGTATGCGTCGGGCTGAAGCTAAAAGAGTCACAGCGCATAGCACCCGTAAATTGAAGAAGCTACAAGAGTTGGAACTTCATGACATCCGTCATAGCCATTTCCCTTCTTTTGTTTCCTCCAATTACTTTACCTCTGAACGTCGTCTCCGTGAGTTCAAGAGAGACGAGGGAAAGTACCTTCTCTCCCGTAAGTACCGTAACTGGGAATATGATTGGGAAGGAGATGGACTTCTCGTCAAACACAAAAAACGTCTTGAATCTATGGATCAGGAGTTAAAAGCACACAATGATGGAACCCTCTATCGAGATGACTCCTGTGGAGTCTTCCAATATCGCCGCTGTTGGATACGATGCAAAAACTTCTATGCTTCGTATTCTCTTTAAACGAGGAATCTCCTACCAGTACCCTGGAGTCCCACGGTCTACTTACATGGCACTGCGTACCTCAAAATCCCCAGGAACTTATTTTCGTAATTACATTGAAAAACAGTTCCCCGGGGACCAGATTTAAGGTATAATATAGCTATGGAAAATACAGTATTTCGTAGTTATGAACAGATCAAAAGTGAAGCAATTGTTACTCGGAAAGCTTCTGATAAAAACTCCTGGCACCTCGGGGATCTAGGGGTAGAGCTTGAAGACTTAGGGGCCCATCTTCGTGGTGAGCTTCTTTCTGATCCTGGCAAGAAGATGACAGAGGAAGAACTCGACCTCTCCAAAGATGACCGTGCTCTGCTCGAACGACTTGCAGATGACATCGGTCTCCCCAAGAAATCTGTATTCATCCGAACGAAGGTTAGCCGCAGAGTCAAAGAGACGGGCCCTCTGGGCTGGATTCGCCACAGCACACTTTCCTATGCGATCATGCGCGAACTGTATGCTCTGGAAAACGATGATGATCTTAACCGTCTGGCTAAGAAAGCTGTCGCACAGAACATGAGCGTACGTGACATGCGTACAGAGATGGAAGGGTATCGAGACAAGAAGGGCGTGGAGTCCGGTCTTTATATCTGCAAGACGTGTGATGAGCCTATCCGCGATATTGATAATCTTATCTCTATCAACCGTACAGGTGAAGGCAGACTCCCGTTCTGCTGCTGGAACTGTGCTTCTGTCTACACGGAAAAGAAAGCAAATGAGGAAGGGCGCGTTGTCCCTTCTGGAAATGCTGATCCTGTATTTACAGAGGATGATACGGACACTGTCTGTGTCGAAGGCGCGGCATTCCAGTTGGGTTCTCTGGTTTAATGTCAAGGCGTGCAAGGGGTGCTCCTGGTGTACTCGAAGAGTCCATTGGGACATCCCTCATCTCCCGATTTGTTCTTAACTGTTTCATGTGTGAGTTGTTTTACCTCCCCTACTTTGTTGCAGGCTCTCTTGCAGAGCAGATAACGGTAGAGAGGCATTTGAATCAATTACTTAACCTAGACCAAGCCCGTGAAGATAAACTAATCCAGAACTATACTATTGTCTGGAAGAATCTCACTGGCAAACCTTTTCCTATCTCTCCTGTAAGAATCCGTCTCTACTCCCTTAAAGGTACTAAAATGGATACCTTTATCCCGCGCTCTATTCTATATGAGATAAAGCGTATTCGTAGAGAGGGGTTAATTAACTTCAAAAATACTTGACACTTATCCCTGTCCTGCCCTATACTCTATTATATAGAGGGGAACACCATGTCCCTACCAATTCCACCATTAACTATAGAACCTGCCCCAGATGCACCAGATCGTCTTCCACCTCCAGATCTAAGGGCAAGTAAAACTTCTCCGTACCCTATGGAGCTCTATCGTTCTACAGGCGTAGTACGTACTGAAGATGATCCTTATGGTGCCTTCCTGCAGTTTACTCGTCTTTTCAGCAGCCTTCGAGTAAGATGGAAATCTGATAAACCCCACAACGTTGTTTCTTCTTTAAACAAAAGAGCAAAGATGCTGGAGTGGGATCCGAAGGCTCTTAAAGTCGTAGAGAATCTTACAGGTATTACTACCACACTTCCAAGACGCTGTCCTGGAGCCTGTCCCCGTAATCCTATCAAGAGTGCCAATGAAGAGTCTCAGGGCTGTCCCTGCGCTGTATTGCATGGAGTTGATCCTTCTGTCTGGAAAGGGCTTATCTGCCCTGCGGAAGCAGTTAAGGCCTATCAACACTTTATTCGTTATGTCCGTGAGTTAGAGATCGATGAAGCTGACCATGTAGACATTCAGCAGATTATGGATATTATCCAGATGCATCTTATTGAAGATAGATGTACGGAGAACATTCATATGGCAGGACTCTTCGAAGACAAAGTCAGTGGGATTCTCCAGAAGAATGGGTGTCCTGTTTATGACAGAAAAGCTTCTGAAGCAATCTCTCTTAAATCCAAATGTCAGAAAGAACGAAGCGATACCTACCGGTCCCTGATGACAACCCGGGCTGATAGAGAGAAACTCCGATCTACTCGTATACGAGAGAAGCAAGACGACAAAAAGTCTGACAGTGTTACCAATCTTGCTGCTCTATTTAGTGGAATCCGAAGCTCACAGGAGCAATCTACTATCGACGCTACCTTTAAGGAAATGACACATGTCCAAGAAGATCTTGATGACTTCGACACCCCTGGAGAAGAGTTTGAAGACGAAATCGGGACCGACTCCACTCCCCAAAGCAGTTAAGGCTTTGGCCCCTGCTTTTAATAACGATGGCCCCGTTAAACCTGTTCTACCCGGTGCTAAGAGTACCGCCCATACCCCCCGCAAGACCTACATTTAAGGAGATCATTATGTTAGAATTCAACGAAGGCACCGATAAAGCAATCAAGCCAATGAAACCGAAGTCCCCAATTGCCAAGCTTCTTGGTGGAATGAAGGACGACAAAACCGGCGGCAAGCCCCCGCTCAAAGGCGTCAAGAGCAAGGGTGCCGATGCTATGTTCAACTACAAGACCGGTGGCAAAGGCGCTAAGCCTACTAAGTAAGGGACTCCTATGTTAAACGAAGCAATTGGCGAAGGCGCACTGTTCGCAAAGAATCTTAAGTCCTCCAAGCTCAAGGGCATGAAAGGCCCAGATGCTGGGGCCCCTAAGATGAAGACTCCCGTCTCTAAAAAGGCAGTTACCCCCTCTAAGACTAAAACTCGGCGATAACCCATTATGACATTCAGCGGCAAAGCACTACTGCAAGGTGTTAAAGAACATCTAGCAACAGCAGAAGCGGTTAATCTAGCAAGAATAGCCGCTCCTTTAGGTAAAGATGAGAAAGCCAATATATTTTGGCATGGCTCTGCCCTCCAGCAACGTATGAGCGGTCTTGGTAAAGCATTCAACGACGCTGGTCTAGAGGGTGATAAGGGAAAGTATGCTGGAATCGCTGCTATGGGCGCTACTGTTGCTGGTGGCGAATTTATCAACGAAAAGATTGCTGAGAAACAGGGTGGTGTTATGGGTGGAATCACCCGTGGCATGGGAATCGGTCTAGCGCTGATGGACACTATCAATCTTCGTCAGTATTCACGATTTGCTGCCCCTCTTGCTAGAAAAATACTTACTAAAAAAGGTGTGGATGAGGCTGGGGCCCAAAAATTTGCAGATCATATGGTGCAGAAGATGGGAACAAGCCCTGAATCTCTTAGTAACTTTCACGATCATGTACATGGGTCAATGATTCGACCTTTATTTTCCGCCCTAAAAGCGAAATCCCAGAAATTAAGTTCTGAAGAGTCTGAAAAGCTTGTTCAATCTACTATGAACATGTATAGTCCTAGACCAGAATTTCTAGACCAGACAAATGATGTTAGAGACCTCATGGGTCTGCCCGGTATCAAGTCTGCAAGTGACCACCCAGGAACTTCTACTGGTCAAGCTGGGGCACATACTGTAAGTGGGCCATAAGGTACTATGAGATGTCTGACCTCCAAGAAAACTCACTCAAGCAAGACCCCCGCGAGAGATTCAAAAAGCCGACCCCGGGGGCGAGAGTCCCGAAAGACCCGAAAGCTGCAAAGCTCCCCTTAACTTCTAAAAGTAAAAAAGGTAAGTAACATGTCATTAAACTACGGACTATTTAATCCTATAATCCCAACTCCAGCCGAAGAGTCTGTTGATGAGAATCTTGCCTCTATTCAGGCATACGCTACTAGTCTCGCTGATACGCTTGAGACTGATCCTAAAGATATTGTCGCTACTGACGAAGTCCCAGAAGAACGAGATGCTGCAGGCACTTCCGTATTTCAGGGCTTTCTAACTAGCTCGGAGAATCACTATGGCCAAAGCTAAAAATGATATCCTAAATCCAGGTGGACGACACAGTGGTAAAGCCAAACTGGAGTACGATCCTAAGCTGACTTCAATTAAAGGAGTCAAGGGAATTAAAGCCGCTAAAGGACAGAATCCTAATGGTGGCATTCTCAAGAACAACACAGGCAAAAAAGGTAAGTAATCATGGGATGGTCAGAAGCACTTAAAGAAGCTGGTGAAGGTTATAGTTCCCGCGCTGGTAAGTCTTACCTAAGCCACGGTCATGGCGCTGCTGCCGGATTCGCACAGGGTCTTGCTGGTGTAAAAGAAGATGGAACACATAAACTCTCTAGTGATATGGCAGGCCACATTGCTACAGGGGCTATGGGGGCCGCAGGAATCGGCGGGGCAGCTGCTGTGGCTGCAAATGCCCAGAACTCTCCAACAGGAGCTGGTATTGGTGGAGTTGCCATGGCAGGGGCATTAGGAGCTGCAATGTTTATGAAACCCGGAGGAGGGGCTAAAGAAATTTTTGGGCCACCGATGGCTAAAGAAGTTTTTGGGCCATCTAAAGAGGGTTTTGGGCCACCGATGGCTAAAGAAGTTTTTGGGCCACCGCATTCCCCCGCCACATTAGCCAGAGGCGAAAGAAAAGTCGGAGCTAATCTTGGGGAAAGCGTTGGTGATGGCGCAACTAAGGTTTCTTAATGAGATCAGCAAAAAAGGTAAATAATTATGGGATGGGATGAAGCACTTAAAGAGGCAGGTGAAGGCTATGCCTCTCGTGCCGGCAAGTCTTACCTAAGCCACGGTCATGGAGCTGCTGCTGGATTTGCACGTGGCTTAGGCGGCTTAAACAAAGAAGGTAAGGCCCGAATCTCTGAGTCAATGTCTAATAATATTGCCACAGGGGCTATGGGGGCTGTAGGAGTTGGTGGAGCTGCAGCAGTAGCCTCCAATGCCCAGAGTTCTCCGGTAGGGGCTGGTATCGGTGGGGTCGCTATGGCCGGAGCACTTGGAGCTGCAATGTTTATGAAACCTGGTGCAGGAGCCAAAGCAGCTGGGGAAGCATTGGGGGATATAGGTAAAGCAGCAGGAGAAGTTCATGGGCCACCACTCCCCCCTGCCGCCGCAGCTGCTGCTGGCGGAGCATCCTCTGGAGTGTCCCCTATGGGAGGAAGTAAGTTTGCTCAGGGCGGGGGTCTTAATGGTATTGTTAATCGCTCTTCACCTGAAGAGACTCTTCAGCAAAAATTTACCAGGCAATATGCCGCTTCAGCAGGCGAAAAACCCATGAGCAAAGGCCAGGCCCTCTTTGAAAGAGGTCGTGGCGCTGTTAATAGAGCTGGGAAAGCCATAAGAGATTTCTCTGGTATAGATAAATATAAAGCTGGACTTGCGCACGATAGAGCCTCAGAACTTGCATATGGACAGCGGCAAGCCGCAGCGAGTATCGGAGCTTCTACAGGTAATGCCGGAGATAGGAAGATCTCTTAATGGCAATGAATTTTGGACTCTCGAGCGCTCTGCCTATTGCAGGCGCTGTTGCGATGTGGCCTATGCAGTATCGGCAGAACCGAGAAGCGGGGCAGGGATCAACTGAAGCACTAGTGCGCTCGGGTGGAAACGCAGCAATGATGGGCGCACTCTCCATGTGGGGCGGTATGCTGCTCCCACTTGTTCCTGCTGCAATCAAAGGTGCTGTCAAGTTCGGTCAGCAGTCCAGCATCTCGACTCGCGGCCGGTCTATGCCCTTCTCACAAAGATATGAACACACAGAAGCTGCAGCTAAGATGCAATCTTACGGACTCTCTCATATGGGAGAGATGTCAGGGGCAGGCAGTGAAGCTTCTATGTATGCTGGTAGATACGGGCGAGGGTAACGATGAACTTTAACTTTGAATCTATCACACAAGACCTCTCTAAAATGGGCCGTACACTTTCTAAACGTGCTCATGGCTCTTCTTCCGAAATAGGAGGAGTCGGTAAAGAATATGGCGAAAGTCTTGGAGCTGAGAATCCAGGATGGGCTAAAGCCATTAATCGTAACTCACTAGTAGGACAGACGCATGGAGTCGTAACTCGTGCTATGGAACAACTTATGGGTAAGACCACCGCTCCCTATGCCGCAGGAGCGGCAATGGGAGTAATGGGACTTGGTGGAGCATCATTCGTTAACAATGAAATGGGTAATCACCCCGGAGCAGCGCCTGCAATCGGTGTGGGAGCTGGGATATTTGGATTTGCCGCAGCACTCGACCCCGCAATTATGCGCAACTTCCTCAAAGAGGAAGTGCATGGTGGAGAAGGGGCACTTAATCCTGGGCAAGCCCATGTCTCGCAAGTGGGTAATAAAACAGGAAACTCAGGAGTTATCACTCCTTAATGGATAATGCTTCGATTGATTCTATTCTTAAAGAAAGTGGTGTAGGACTCGAAGAGCTGGGGGAGATTCTCTCTAGCCCACAAAAGTTTGCAGAGCACTTTCTAAAGAATCCAGAAACAAATGCACCATTTAGATCCAATATTATTCAGAAACAGATTCTGAATGCCATTGCTCTAGGACATACTCACAACGTTATCTCCGTGCACAGAAGAGCGGGAAAAAGCTTTGCACTGGTTATCCTAGCTGTGTACCTCTTGATGACCATGAAGAACGGGAAGATCTTGTTCATGGCTCCGTTTAACTCTCAGGTAGAAGCCTTCTTTGATGAGTTAAATAAGTTCATTGAGTTCCACCCATGGATCAGTGAGTCCATGATAGAGTCTACCAAGAATCCTTACCGTAAGAAGTTCTCCAATGGAACAATTATCCGAGGAATGACAACCGGTTCTAAAGCAAAGCAAAAAGCAGGCTCTGCTCGAGGTCAAGGCGCTCACTTTATTCTTCTGGACGAAGTAGCTTACATGAGCGACGAAGACTTTGCTTCTCTGAAGCCAATTATTGAAGGAGATGCTTATCATAAGCCTCCAACGGTATTTGCAGTCTCTACTCCGATGGCAGCGGCTGGACAGTTTTACCGCTGGGTATCAGAACAAGATAACGGATGGAATAAGATTCTCTGTTCTATCCTGGAGAATCCAGACTGGTCTAAAGACCGTGTTGATAAGATCCGAAGGGAAGTCAATCAACGAGAATGGCAGACTGAATATTTATGTCAGTTCCTGAACGTTGGAGATTCTGTATTCAATCTTAACAGCCTTAAAAACTGTGCTTCTGTTAATTTCCGATACGACCAGATTCTTCCCAAGCCGATTGCAAAGATAGACCCTGTTACCAAGAAGCCTATCCGCAATTTCTGGAGAACCATGGGCGTAGACTGGGACAAGTTCAACTTAGACGGTTCTGGTCCGACCATTGTGATTCTTGATGTAGACGAGCGTCCTGCGAGTGAGACCGAAGATGGCCAGCCTGGTTCAGGACGACCCCGAGTTTCTTACCGGGAGTCCATTCCTCAATCAGAGTACTGCTTAACTCGAACAGTAGATAGAGTCATTGAACTTAACCGTCTCTATCAACCAGATGTTATCCAAGTAGATGCAGGGTACGGGGAACTTCAAGTAGAGAGTCTTCACCTGTATGGTAAGAAGCACCCTGACACCCGACTCGATATCAAAGTACGACGACAGCACTTCTCAGAAAAAGTAGAGATTCAGGATCCTTTGGGCGGTGTCACAAAAAAGCCATTCAAAGACCTTATGGTGAATATTCTTTCTAAATGGATTGAAGATGAAGTATTTGAGTATCCCAAAGAAGATCTTATCCTATACGAGCAGTTCCGTGATTTCAAACTACAAAGCCAGAGTCAATACGGAGTGCCGATCTATAGTGGAAAGAATGATCATATCATCTCAGCAGCAGGACTGGCTTGCTATGCGATGTTCCAGATTCATTCTTCCCCGTTCCGTCATCAGACTGCACTCTTCGGAAGGATTGTCGCCCCGCAGGAGATAGTCCCCGGGGAAGACCTAACAGAAGTGCAGCGTAGTGACCTACGAAGAAGAAGTCCTGTAACTGCTCTTCTTGTCAAAAAAGATATCCCTTCGGATATGGATCGACTGCTCAAGACAACTGTTACTTATGACGATACACCGCTCTTTCCTCCCACAGGAAAACGGCAAAATACCCAGGAGAATGTTCGGGACTTGTTTGCAAGACGGACCACAGGTTCGCTGCTTACAGGTAGACGCCGATCTAAATTCTAAACGTGAGTCAATCGACTAAACGATCTATACCTTCTTCTCTGCTAAGGAAGAGCGATGGCCCTGAAAGACCTCCTGTTGTAGGACAGAGTATCTCTCAGCCTGTCCCTCTCCCTGACATTACCGGAAAAGTAATCTCAGGTGCTGTAGAGATACCGTTTCTTAGCTTAGAAGAGATAAAGTACGACGACGGAAGAAAGTTAATTGCAGAGCAGCTTGAGATTAAAGAGCTGCACATGAGCATTCTTAATTCTCTTTCTGATGTGTCTCCTTTTAGAGTTATCGGAGAGACTCTTCTGTTAATTGCATCGAATCTTTCTCCTGCAGGACTCTCTGTATTTGCACCGGTACTTAGTGACTTCCGTTCTACCGCTATAGACTCTTTAGAACTTCCGTCTACTTTACCTGAAGTTCCTATTCGGAATTTAATTCAGTATGTATTAGACCTTGATGGGAAAGCTCAGCAGTTCTTACTTCAAGGGGCACAGACTATCCTTTTCAATGAGCAGCAGAGTGCACAATCTTCTTTAGTAGCTTCTCAGACATTAACAAACGATTTGACACTTGGCTACTCTAAGTTAGCGTCTCAGCTTGCACACACTTCAGAGTCCATTGGGACACATGCCCCTAGAGCCTGGAATGATCTTGCAAAGAATCTTATGCAAAGAGCTCTCCCACAGCTGGGTACTGCACTTTCCGGTCTTGCGCGTACTAAGTTCACAAGTTACTCGTCTACTTCCGCTCAGATCTATAGTGCGCATCAGCATCTTCGACAAGCATCGGATCTAAAGACAAAGATTCAAAGTAATCTAGGATATTTTACTCTTCAGGTTCATACGATAGAGCAGGCAATCCGCGCTAGCCAGAGTGGGGGTGAAGTCAGCATCGATCAGCTGGAGAAACAGATTCTTCGACAATCTAAAGATATTCTGCATAGAGAAGTCTCCAAGCAGCTTTCTAGACTAGAGAAGTATCTTAAATCAAAAATACAAAGGCAGGCATCAAAACATGACGCATCTAAAAACGCTGTTCTTAAGTATTTGGAGTCTCCCCCACCGAGTAGTGGAACAAATAACTCGGCTAGTAAATCAGATTCAACTCAAGTGGTTTCGGCACAGGGCACGGGCAGCGAATCGCAGAGTATTTAAAGCAAAACTTCCTATTGTTTGTAAGCAAGCTGCTCTTCTTCTTTGCCAGAGATTCCCCTTACTCGTAAAAAGCAAGCCAGATAACTTCCCTTTTGTTTTAAATGGGACCCACTCCTGGCAGTATCAGGCTCTTCCTAGCGCGAACATTCCACCTATTGATGTTGCTTTTCCAACTCAGGGCTTTTTCTTCTCGTTTCTTCCTGATGATGGAGATGCTTCGGATAAGGTACAGTTTTTATTAGAGAGGTTACAAAATGCTCGTATTAGCCCCGAAAACTCGTCTGACTCCTCCACCTCGTCGCTCACCTTTCTGGAAAAGAGCGTTCTACCGGCTCCTCTCTCCGCCCGTCGTATCCTTGAAGAAGTCTTCCGACGCAGGCTGAGAATCAGCAACGATCCTATTCCATTCCTTCCTATCTTTGTAGACCCTAGACTTATTATCGTTCTGCAGGATAACGAACAGTTCATTTCTTATTTAGACCTATGCTGGCAAAGATCTATCGCTTGGGGCCTTCAGCAGCTTCCTAATTTGTCTGAAGGTACCAAGTACAGCGAGATCCCACCTGCTACCTGGATGAGTAGAAGAATCTTCTTAGAAGAATCTTCCCGTTCCAGTCTTTTCACCTAATAACTTATGCCTCTCTTTGATGAACATACCCCATTCTCAGAAGTAGCCGAGTCTGCCTTACTAAGAACCGTCTCTGAAAGCGGACTCTTTAGTGAAGGTAAACAGTCTCATATGATGCGTCTTGCCCCCTCATGGACTAGAGAGACATTCAATGGAACAGAGTCCAGCTCTAACCATAGAACGTCTACCCCAATCAAAGTTATTGATGGGACGCACAAACTCACAATGACAGGGCGTAGTGGCAGTAAATTTACATCCACTTCCCGCTTTGACCAGTATGGGCCCCGTGTCATCTTCATGGCGCACCAGACAGAGTCTATTGTTGCTCAGGCAACGAACAAGTTCACGGACCTCATTAATAAGAAGAGTTTCTCTATCAAGTCCGTTAACAAAGATGTTGCTAAGTATATCTTAGCAAGATTCAAATTCATTGGTCGCTGCGTTAAGCCGATGCTCTCGATCAATGCACTTCTCAAAGAGCTGTCTCGAGACTACGTTGCTTACGGTAATGCTTACCTAATCAAAGTCTATAACAAGAATGAACAGATTCTTTGGGTAGATGGAAAACGTCTTCAGTCTGCAGTCCAGATTCATGGAGAGCCAGAACGGGGAGTAGTCTCAGGCTATTTCCGTATTGACCCAAGAACCATTGAGCCTCGTTTCCATAAGACATCGGGCAAGCATATTGGCTGGGTAGAAAAAGTAGAAAGCCATAAGGATAAGAATCTTAATCTCGAAGAAGTAATTCATTTTGCTTATCAGAAGCCAGCAGGAGATGTTCTTGGAATCTCCATGCACAAGCCGATTCTAGATGATATCCGCGCACTTCGAGATCAAGAAGAATATGCAATTAAACTATTTGAGAAGATGCTCTTCCCCATTATCCACCACCAAGTGCCTAAACAAGGAGATGACCTGTACGGCACCTCAGAAGACGTGGACCAGGCTGCTTATGGTTATAGCGGTATTGCTCCTGATGGAATTCTAATTACTCCTCCAGGTCATGAGATCAAGATGATCGGAGCTGCCGGAGAAGCCCTCAATCCCGTTCCTCAGCTTACCTACATGATGCAAAGAGTCTTCATGGGTGAAGGACTTTCCTCTACTATCATGGGAATAGAGTCTTCTTCAGCCGGTACCTCTGATGTTCTAACTACACAGATGCACGATAGAGTAAAATCTTTCCAGCAAGACCTAGAAGAAGTCATTAACTTACATATAATCTATGAACTTCTGGTAGAAGCCGGTTACGATGTCTCTAAAGAAGAAGAGAGTGCCTATCTCGAATATAATGAAATAGAAGATGAAGCGCGGATTCGTGAAGAGAATCACGCTGCTAACCTCTTTACTAATGGCATTATTAACGAAGACGAAGCGCGAGAGACGTGTCAGAAGAATCCCTTTGGCTCCAAAGAGCGCAAAGGTAAGCAGATCTATACTGACAAGTTTCCTGTTATGCAGGAAGAGTCCAGACTTGCAACCGAAGCAGCGAGTGACGCAGCGGATAAAACGCACGCACAGACAAAAGAGCTGGCACTTCATACGCATAAAATCAGCAAAGATGCACAGTCCCATGATGCTAATATCCAGAAAGACTTGGTAGCTTCGGGTGTTTCCCCCAGTGCAAAACAGCAGACTGCTATGGCTAACTCAAAGACTCGTTCAGATGTAGCAAAATCCCAAACCCCAAGACCAGCAGTACGTAAAAGTACTACCTCAGTAAATGCAAAGAGCACAGGGGCCAAACGCGCTTTAGCCTCAAAAGTAGACCCTTCCAATCAGCATGGATCTCGCGGAGTTGCCCGCGCATCAAGTCAGCCCGCTGCAGGTATCGCTTCCAAACGCAGACCCCGCTCAGCTTCTATCTCCCCCTCAGTAAAAGGTAAATAGTATGTTCGGAAAAACACTAGCGGGCGGCATGGCCGAGGCTATAGAGACTGAAGAAAAAGAAGCACTAGCTCAGGCTACCCGAGATAAAGTAAGAACAGCAGACGACCATAAGTCTATGCTACTTGAGGGTTTAACCATAGGATTAGCCGGAGTCGGTGCGACAGTTTTTGCTGCTAATCGGTCAAAGAACTCTCCCGGCACAAGACAAGTCTCGTAGGTAACTAATTATGACATTCTCCCTCATTGAGGAATTTGGATTTAACTTCTCAGAAAATTCCCAACATCCCCAGCTTGATATTGCTCAGGCAACGTTAAGACTTAAAGAGTACTCAGAGTCGGCTGTTACGGAGTCTTATTCGACACCTTTGATATTCCCACAGTTTCACGTTCTTAGTGCTGATAAGTGGACAAAGAATAGTACTCTCTATAGCTACGAATCTCACAAGGGCAAGAATTCGGGATTACACTCTACAGGTCAGTACTCATTTACACAACCGTATAGAATCCCCCTCATAGAGCAGCATAGAGTCTCAGACAGTAACGGACTCCCAGCCTCCCGCATCTTTGGAAGAATGAAAGATGCAAAGCTTATTAAAAATAAAGAGACAGGCAAAAGTCATCTTGCTGGCCTGGGAGAAGTTGCTGATCCTCAAGCGATCCATGAACTGCTTAGCGGAATCTGGTTAACGGGTTCTTTGGGTTCTGCGTGTGATGCAGCACAATGCTCCATCTGCGGAGCTTCCATTCGTACCCAAAGAGACCTAGAGACTCACCCACATCGCCGCGGGCACTTTTATCGGCCTGCTGGGCGCAGAGATCAAGAAGCAGACTCAGCAGGGTTTTGCGAAGCAGATTCCTCAGAGAGAGGCGCTCAGTTCTGCGGCACTATTGTTGGTGCGTATCGTGCACAAGAATACTCCAAAGTCATTATTCCAAGTGATGATGAGTCTGTAGTTAATAATCCTAATATTGCGAGTATCCCCGGGGGACATTTCTCAAATGAATCCCTGATTACTCCTACAAGTTCTTTATGGATTCCTATGAAGAAATCCTCTTCGAGTGGTATCTCGGAGTTGGGTGAGCGTTATGTGGACCTTGTTACAGGAAGAGAAATAGACGCAAGTTCTATTGGTCTTCTTTCCGGTATCAAACTCCACGAGTATATAGAATCTGGATTCTCTATCCAGGAAGAAGCGTTGGCTGAAGAGATACACCTTCCGTCTATGAATCTTGGACAAGAAGTATTTCAAGAGGAAACTTATGAAGACTCTCTCGTACAAGAAGAGCCTCTTATCCCTGAAGCAGTGATAACAAAAGAAGCCCTAGTCTATTGTGGCCCCCACAATTCTTTCCCGGTTAACAATGCTTTCGAGTACAAAGCAGCACTCCGCTTTTTGGGTCGGTATCAAGGCCCTGGTAATAAATCTCAAATCAAGGCCTATATCCTGCGAAGGGGCCGAAAGAACAATTGGGCAAACAGCCCCTCTTCCACACCGTCCAATAAGGAGACATTTAAGTCTATGAGTACTGAAAACGAGGCTACCTGCCCGTATGCCCTCAAAATTACAATTCCTCTTCCCTCCGGCACTAAGAGCTATGAGCTTCTGCCACGAGAATCTGTTCAGGAAAGAGCCAGTTCTTTAACTACTCTTGAAGGTCTCGATGATCTTCTTGCCTGTCTAGAAACCACAGAAGAGACGGCACTTCGAAGTTTACTAATCGAAGCGGCTTCTGGCTCAGAAGAAACGATGGAAGTAGTGATTACCAGCGAAAACTACGCAGTTCTTGCTTCGGTTGTCGAGCTTCTAGCTGAATCTCTTGCACCAGCAGAAGAAGTTGTCACATCTGAGACTCCTCTGGTAGAGACTGAGACTCCTCTGGTAGAAACCGTTGTTTCTACAATAGATTCCCAGATTCTACAACAGCTTGAGAGTATGCAGGCACAGATCAATCTTCTGACAGCAGCTCCGCTGCCTGTTGTTGAAGATAAGAAGCCTGAATACCTCGCATCAATTCATGTATCTGAAGCTCTTCTCGGACTCCCGCTCTCTGAGCTCTCCGAACTAGAGTCCCAGACCACAGAATCTCTCCAGAGTCTTTCCACATTGCTTGTTGGACTTGCTGGGAGAAAAGTATCCACTATTGAAACTCCTGCCCCAATCATATCTCAGGAAGATGCACATCCTGATACCCTGATTTCTGAAGCACGAGTTGATAACCCACTTCAGGGAGAACAGACTCTTAATGAGGCTGTTGTAGCTGAGGAGCCCACGGACGTCAATACGACGCCAATTACGCCCGCGGATCTCGCAAAGATTCGCCAATCCATCGGAAGCTTGGTCCCCTCCAGCCTTCGTCGTGACCTCCGTAGAGGTTAACTCATCACCCTGTTAGAGTCTCAAACAGACTTTATTCTTAGGAGAATACATAACAATGGCACTTCAAATTGGTTCACGAAACCTGGGACGCTCCCAGGCTCCGCACCTGGTTACCTCTGGTTTAGAGGCTCCAGCGGAGCAGTACATCATCGATCCTAGCCTTGCGGTTATCGGTCATGATGTCTACCTTCCTAATAACGACTACATCGTTATTGCGAGAGGGCGTCTGCTCTCTGTTAAAAACACCTCAACTGTTGCTAACTCCCCTTATGCAAATGAAGGTCGGCCTATGCTGACTCTTGCTAATGGTGCAGATGGCCGCACGAACGCAGGTACGGGTTTTGACCTGAAGCCTATGGGTTTTAGTGAGACTCAGTACTTCCGCGAATATGACAACATGGTCCAGAATGATCCTCAGCTGGTCAAAGGGAAGAACGTATCACTTCCGTATATCACCGCCTCTAACGGTGCGTATGGTCTGATCCGTCCCGGTGACTATATCACTGCGTACTACGGCTCCGCAAACGGAAATGCTCCGATTGCACAGGAAGTCGGAAAAGTAGTGAAGTGGGTTCCTCGTAGAGTTCTGTCCCAGCACTCTGCTACAGCCTCTGGAACAGTTATTCTTCAGGGCGCTCCTTATCCAGGATTCGTTCCTAACCTGATCTCTGCGTCCAATGCTGGTGCATGGGTGTCATCTGCCGGTGTAACCACCGTTTACGATGCCGTTACCAACCGCTGGGTGTTTGGTGGATTTGGTTCCGTGATCACCGATGTTCAGTATGACTACGGTCAGGACGCTGATAACATTGCGGGTCAGGTTGCTTCCTTTGAAGCAGTTGGAACCGCTGGAGGTGCTTTGAATCACCAGCACAGATTCTCTGGATGGCTAGATTGGGTCCGAGACAATTACTCTGTCTGGGCTTTCCCACCGATGCTGACACCGCGTCCTTATACTGTAATCAGTAACGAGACTCCTACGGCTATCTCGGGTATTCCAGGACTCAACCAGTATCAGCTCTCTACCTTCCCTGTAGTTCCTTCCAACCAAATCACAGTCAGTGTTACTGGAGTCCGGGTTGACCCTAACCTGGGAACCACCACGACTCTGACGAATGCGACTCTGCCTCTAGCAGATGCGACATTCCTGCAGGACTATACGATTGGTCAGGATTATGAAATCAACTTCATTACTGGAATCCTTACAGTCTACGGAAACGTTTCTGTCAGCTCGCTGACCGTCAGCTACTCTGCAGAGACTTCGTTCCTGGATGGTAAGATCTACAACCCTGGTGTTGTTGGTCTGACTGACGGAAGATTCTCGGGAGTTCCCGGAACCCCGGCCAACCTTGAGCTTGCTGGCTGCGTCGCAGACATGCATGTATTCATTCGATAATTAGCTAGGGGTGAAGATTCACTTCACCCCTTCTTCAGGAGACACTTACCCCAATGAAATTAACACTTAACGAGCTTCTGCTTCGTACCCAGCAGTCGGAAATGACCACGCTTAGCCGTGAGTTCTTCCCCGGTACAGAAGCCCTCGAGCTCCCGACCCGTTTGAACGAGTTCAATGAAGCTTGTGATGTCATCAAGACTCTTATGACTTCCCACCTAGATCGTCGCCCACAGGGATACGGCCTGGTGAACACTTCCGGTAAAGAACTCATGCAGACCCGCGAGCGCGGCGAAGTTCCTCTGCTGAGCTTCAAAGAAGCTCTGATGTCTAACGACGCTTCCATTATCTTTAAAAGAGTAATCAGCGACGTTCTGCTTCAGCCAACTGAGAGTCCCTATATTGGACAGGATATCCTGGCTAAGAAAGTTGTTGTAGACGGAGTCCGCAACGTAACGTTCCCAACTATGGGTGCGATTCGCGCTGGCTGGGTTACAGAAACGGGAGAGTATCCACAACAGAGTCCAAGCTTCGGCGTCAACCAGTTGGAGCTTCGTGTGAAGAAAGTCGGTCTTGCCCTCGCCATTGGCCAGGACGTGATCGAAGATTCTATGTGGGACATCTTTGGACTGTATGTTTCTATGGCACGCGATGCTATGAAACGCTTCAAAGAAGAGCAGATCTTCAACACCGCCATCGCTCAGGGACATAAAGTCTTTGACAATGCCGGTCTTGACCCCGCTGGTTATACCACGGGACGCGATATCGGTACCGTTACCACTCCTGGAGCTCTGAATGGTTCTTTGACCATGCTGGACATCCTGGATGCGGCCGGCGCTCTGATCGCCAACGGATACAGCGGAACTGATCTCATCATTCACCCACTTGCGTGGGTAATGCTGGCGAAAGATCCTCGCCTGTTGTTCCATGGCCTGCAGGGTGGATACAACCAGAGCATTCCTACTCCAGGAATTGACTCTGCTGCTATCTCCAAGTTCCTTCCTTGGGGCTCTATCAACGTGGTTGTTTCTCCTCAGGTTCCGTTCAAGTTCCATACATCGATCACGATGAACGGTACAGGAACAACCGCGGCGAACACAACTGACATGATTCTTCTGGACCGCAAACAGTCCCTGATGGTTCTGCAGCGTGACGAGATGCACATGGAAGAGTTCGATCATCCAGAGCGCGACATTCACATGATGCGTGTTGGTGAGAGATATGCTGTTGGTGCTCTTGACGGTGGACGATCCATTGCGACTATTCGCAACGTTCGCCTGGTTCAGAATCATCTGCCAGTATTTAGTGTAGGGCAGGCTGCCCCTCTATAAGGTTGGCCAGCATCAGAGTAGGGAGGACCCCCTCCCTACTTTACTTCAATACTCTATTATAGTGAAATTCTATAATTCATTGGCGGATTCTTCCCTCCAACCCCATACTCTTTAATATAGAAGGGAGATTCTTATGCCTATTCTTGGTGTGTATACACAGCTTATCTCATGGTGGCCTACTGCTGATACGGGTAACTTTGATATCCCTAACTATCCGGGGCAGACAGTAATTACGGACTCCGGGAATCCTCAGCTTCCAAGTATAACACTTAAGTTCTCCAAACCAATTGATCCGACTTCCTATGCAAGTCCGGCATCTTGGGCACAGTATTTTGTTCTGACATCCCTGACACATCCAGGTGCATCGAACATCACAAGTTTTACTAATCTCGTCTGGAATAAAGACAACGTGAGTCTTTCTTTCCAGCCCTCTGTGAGTCTAAATCCAGGAGATTCCTACTTAGCGAACCTAAGTGATTCTCTAAGAGACTCCTCTGGTCGTGGAATCGAGCGCAACTACTCTTGGACATTCAATGTCTCTTCCGTAGTTGGAGTTACTCTTCCTAGCCCTGTCCTATTGTCCCCGGCTGATGAAACGACAATGCTTTCTATCCCTACTTTGATGTGGGGAATCGATCCAGCGTATGTTGTTCCCTCCGGTTCTACCCTATTTTTTGATGTAGGAGTCTATACAGACCCGAATCTGAATACTCTTCTCTACCACACACTGCAGCCTGCAGTCAGTGGCAGTGTCAGCTCCATCCCAGGAGTTGCCTATAAGCTCTTTCAGACAACGCCGACACTGCCTGCTAATAGTATAAATAACGGGGCTCTCCTTTATTGGAACGTACTGAGTGTTCTTGAGAATGCCAGTGGCGGGGTTACCTCACAGACTGCACCTTCGGAGCCTTTCCAGTTCTACTTAGATGCTCCACCGGTTAATAGTCAGGGAGTAGCCAGTACGATAGGTGAGGCGACGTTCTCTGCCCTTCGACAGACTCTTGATCCTCTGAGTGCCCTGAGTTTTACTGCTACAGGAGTCTATCCAGCACTTGGTTCTGCCTTTCAGGATCTTTCCAGTAGAGTTAATGGGAGCTTTCCTCCTATTCAAGTTGCGTTTAATCTAGCTTTAGCACCGAATCAAGGCTCATTGTTTAATGTCTTTCGGTCTAACATTGTTGGATTCTCAGGACGACAGTTAGTGCCTGGTACCTGGTCCCCGGGGTCAGGAAGTATGCTTAGCTCAAATGAGCAGATTGCTGCTTCCGGAGCTACGATGCTATTTACTTCTGCAGAGCCATTTATCCGTAACTGCCGCTACGTAATCGAAGTAGATCAGAGACTCCAATCTATTGATGGACAGACTCTTCCTGAACCTCTTCGATGGAACTGGTTCTCGTGGTACGCTCCGTTTCTTGTAGATCCCTATACAGTACGGCAGCGACTTGGAGAATACTCCGCTCATATTAGTGATGAAGACCTTTACTACGCAATCTGGAGAGCCAGTATACGTACTAACCGAGAAGTGATGTGGTATCTCCCACTTGCTGCCTATCGAGGCGGACCGACTACAGAAGAGATTATTAACTTTACAACGCATAACAGCTTTGCAATGTGTGCATTCTGTGAACTAGAAGCAACGATGAGACTCTTAGAGAAACTCGTAGGCCGTGCTGCTGAAGACGGAGATACTAGTGAGTCTTTCAAAGAGTCTGAGTACAAAGTCGGAGCAGACAGAATGAAGTCTATCGAAGCAGCAATTAAAGCATTTCGACCTGAGTGGGAAACCTATCGAGCAGAGATCTCATTCAAGAAAGCCCGCCCGCGTACCACAGTAAAGAGCGCAGCCTGGAGAGGGAACTGGGATTTCTCTTATCGTGGCCGTAAAGGATTCTAATGCCAGCACCTCCTGCTCTCTATAATGCCCGGCATCCAGACCTTGGAAGTAATCTTGGCCGTATCTACGATGAGTACCTGACACGCCGCGGTCGGTGGTTTATTTTTCTCCGGCGAGATACACATTTTCAGTGCAGTTGTTTTGACCCTGCGACTCAGAGTGCAGCAGACGATAGCTGCCCTAAATGCTTTGGTACTGGTTATAAAACAGTTGCACAGAGAATGAACGCGTTTATCTCCTCACCTGAAAATGTCTCTTCACTTGTGACAACAATCAACGTAGGAGAGTGGGGCCGACTGGATCAGTATCCCGCTCTTTTGTATCTCCCCCGGGGATACTATGCACAAGAGCTAGACCTTATTATTGAGACGGAATGGGATGTTCCTAATCAGGCGGTAGGCCTCTATGGAAACCCAACCACAATAATTCGGTCGTGGAAAATCTCCACCATTATTCCCATATTGTTTAGTGACTCTTCTCAGACTGAGTACTCCCTGACGGGACTGGAACAGCATAATCTGAAACCAGAAGTACTTCAAAGAGAGTTCGTACAAGAAAGACTCCCAATACTCCCTCCCCAAAGAGAGGGGCTACTCCCAGGTCAGGCACGAGCAGAGGCATATACTCCAGATGGTGGAAACACCGGAACGAGAAGTCCTCAGCGGGAATCTCCAAGTGGACTTCCTGCAGCTTATCGGGGCCTTGGACGAACGAGTAGAAAGATTCTTCCTGGATTGTAAAATATGTCGTTTGTAACAGGCTATCTTCGTGAAGACCTAGAACTCTCAGGAGAGTTTAATCCTCCAGAGTCCTTGTCTTTGCTTATAATTGGATCTGCTCCCGATGGGCCTATTGGCGAACCACGATTTTATCCGACAGAAGAGTTAGCCAGAAGAACCTTTGGAGGTACTACAGTAGGCAGATTCCAGCCTTCTCCTCAGGACATCAGTGCTACTCTCCCCAATACATTTAATCCCGATGACGAGAGTCTTTTAGCTACCCTTCCCGTTATCTATCATTGTCCACCAAAGTACACCCAGGCAGTAGGATTCCCGTACCTTTCCCGGTTAAAAGGATCAGGGTCTTTCCCGGTAACAATCAGCTTTGATGCACTGGGATACAGTGCCTCGATTCAGCCTGCCTCTGGTGGGTTATTTATAGAATCACCTGCTCTTCTTTCTTCTCAGGAAAAAGCACTGGTTCTTAACGGTGCAGGAGGTCTACCACTAGGTGGGGTCCTCTTGCCGCTTGTGGCCTCTCTTAAAGAGTCTGGTAATATGCCAGTTGCAAGTCTTCGGATTGGGTCCTCTTGGCTCCCACTATCTCAGCCTAGTATTACAATTAATATTATAGAGACTCTACCTGGGCTCTTTGATGCCTCTTCTAATCCTGGGGATATACGTTTATCAAACCAGGTTGTTCCACCTCCTGTTGTTCTTACCTGTAACTCTCAGGGAGATGGAACGAGAAATGATCTGTATACTACTTGCTACGCACAGTTAACTACGACGAGTCTTACTATTGACCCTGGACTCTTAGGTCTGCCGTATCTCCGCCGTACTTATGTTTTCTCAGACTATGCAAGCTGGGCCTTTCTTATAGGAGCTTTGAATCAAGACTGCCTCAATGGATTCCTTCCTTTTACAGTACAATCTATTCTTGATATGAGGCCGTACACAGTACCTCCAATAAACAGTACCCCAAGCATTGTAGGAGCGGTCTATACAGATAGCGGTACATTGGCCCCAAACCTTACAGCGGCCTCTGGTTGGCTCTCTGTGGCCTATCAGGAAGACTTTGCAGTAGACGACTTTGGATTTCTTATTCTGTCAGGACTCACAGGTAAAGCACTTGCCGCGGATCCTGCTTCTGCAATACAGCTTATTGATACCATTACTTCCTCAGGAATGAACAATAGTATCAAAAGTACAGGCCTTCCTTCTGACCCTATCATTGTTGTTCCCTGGTCATTAGATATTCCATGTGCTACTTCTGTTTATAATCCAAGTGGTGATGTTGCTTCTGCGCAGGCACTGCTTGCTGCTCTCGGAGAAGCACGGGCAGATAACTTATTGATTCTTTGGGGATATGGTTATGTAGAGGGGTTGCCTATCTATGAAGGTAAACAGATCCCTCTTCCTATAGCGTATACCGCTATTACCGGAATCCTTCGAGAGACGCTTTCTCCTTTATCTGGAACGACTCCGCTGAGACCTGACCTGTTATCACTGTCGCCGAATGCACTCCCGTACTTTACTGGTCCGGCAATAGAAGAACCCCCCAGTGGAATACAAAGTCAGTCTTACCCTGGCCCAGCAGATTTAGATGCTCTTCACGGTGCTGGCCTAAACGCGGTTACTAAAGCAATTGGGCATTACTGGACGATTCATGGGCCGGTGCAGATGCTAAGTGGAGACAATCTTTCTAAAAGACTTGTTGTCCTTATGCTAAAGAAAGCAGTTCAGGACTCTCTTGATCCCTACCTAGGGCAGCCGAATATCTCGCAGACTCGGAATAGAATCCAGGCAACGCTAGATAGAATCTCAACTGTATTTATGTCAAAGAGTATCCCTATTACTCGATTTGTTGCTCAGCTTAAATTGACTCTTTCTACTCCGTTAGAAGAAGGTCAGCGGGCAGATAGACTCACTGTTGAAGGCAGTCTTACTCTTTATACAGAGATAAGAAAGATCAGCTTCCAGATTGGAGTATCGAGATGATAGGAGTCACAGATCAAGAGATCTCGAATCGGGATCTTGCAGAGTCAGAAGGTCTTAATCGTCCAGGTTCTACCAAATACGGAAGAGACCCGAATAGCCGGACTCTTTCCACTGTCATGGCAAAGATAATGGCGTATCTTCAGCAAGACGCTAGTTTTGTAGGAGTTACATTCTCAGAGTCTAACCCTGACGCTCTTGAAATCGTACCCGCTGTAAGCTGGAAACTAAAGAACCGGACTGCGGGTGCTGGTGGTCAGAATATAAAAAATGCCTACCATGCAGAAGAAATTCCTCTTGAGGGTGGAAGAGTTCTATTAAAATATATTCAGCCACAGACAGTAGATATTGTCTTTGAGATATCCGAGACGAATACAGATGACGCCGATCAGCTGCGCGATGCAGTTGAGGGCTGGCTCTACGAACATAAACTTGAAGTGACTCTTTCCGGAATGGAGATGTTAAGATTCTCCTCTGAGTTAGAGCCTAGCGTGTTTGTCGTAGGTGCCTCTCAAAAAGTCTACAAGAGAGTTCTGTATTTTCACGGAATCATCAATTATATCCATCCCGTTATCCAAGATCGATTACAAAACATAAGAGTCTGGAGAATAGGCAGAGACGTTACAATACGCACCAATGCCGTAGTTCGACAATCCAGTACCCTTGCTTTTGACTTATTTCCTATACTTGGACCTATCGTTCTTCTCGCTGTTCATGACCGCCAGGACCGAGTTTCAGTCGATTACCTCTATGAGATAGACTACGAACTTATCGTAGATAGAAATCTCTATGGGAATCAATTCTTTATTCGATGGCTTCCTAAGGGAAAAACCCCCACCCCTGGTGCTCAATATTATGTTAGTTACTACCTTCCGCAAGTAGACAATAACGACTCAAGTCGTGTCGAACTTACAGAAGCTGGTACTGGAGCTACGGATAGGAATCTTCCACCAGAATCTCCAACTATCCCCATTCGACGTAGGGGATTGGGAAGACGAACTGTCTGCCCTATTGTCCTAGGACAGTCAGTAGACCTTACTGACCCGAACTATGGACAAACAATCGTATTTGCTTCTAATGCGGGAGTCTTAACTGCCCCTGGGATCACAGATAGCTATCTGGAGTCTCTTATTAAAGCCGATACAGAGGTCGTATCCGTCCTCAATCCCGCATCAATCCCGGGGCTTTTCCCTGGAACGGCGTTTGCGCCTACCTACTAGGAGACCCTAATCTTGAATGAATCTATTATTCTTCGCTCAAACTCAGCAACCTGTGCTGACAACGGTAAACTGGAGTAACAACATGGCTACAATCGGTAACACACTGCCGCACGTTGGTTTTATCACCAAAGACGGTACAATCACCTTCACTCCTCCTCCTGCTACTGGGGATTCTATCCTTATTGTGGGTCAAGCTCTCGATGGACCTTCTGGGGTTCCTCAGCTTATGTCTAACTTCACAGACGTAGAGCGAGCTTTCGGGCCTTTGGTCTATACCACAGATTACCCGTCTCCTGATGGAGATATCGGTAAGATCGGAACTTTCTCCGGAAATACTCTGATTAAAGCAGCCCGTGAAGTTATCATGGGTGGTGGAGGCAATATCATCCTTTGCCGCGTGGGCGGGAAAGTTGCAAGCTCTTCCGTTCTTGCATTTAACGGCTCTACGGTAATTGCCGGTATGTTCCCAGGCGCTCTGTATAATGGCGCTACTGTGACCTACCAGGCTACAGCAGCAACCGGAACAACTGTTACATGCACACAGCCGCCTATCAAGGGTGGTACGTTCTCAATGACATTCACACCGCTGACTTCTTTTGAAGCTATCTGTGTCAGTGTCAATAACGCCCCGCAGAATGCAACTTTCAACCTGCAGCCAGGACTGGCAGCAGCAAGTGGAAATGCAACACAAACGGGATGGTCCACCACTGGAAGCGTAACACTGACTCTTGGAGATACACAGCCTACACTAGGCACCAACGGAACTCTTCGTGACGACTATGCAGGGATCGCTAAATATCAGCTCTACTCTGATATCACATCTCCAAACGGACTGTTTGACCAAATCCGTGGAACAGCAGCAAACATCTTCTTCCTAGCTGGAATCTATGCAGATGACTGCGTTGTTAATCCAAATGGAGCAGCGTCTGGCACAGCGTCGACAACGACAATGCTGACAGCATTAGGACAGTTCTGCTATACAGAATCCCGAGACAACTACCCAATGGTCGGTATGATTGGAATCTCTCCAATGCGTGCCTTGGATAATATCTCGATCAATACCAGAGTTACTAACCTGACAAATCCAAGTCAGACCGCGTTTGCTGACCCCAATGCGCTTAAGCTCTCTATGGGGCAGTTCCTGACGACAGGTCTTCCTTACCTGGATACTACGCTTCCTGGTGGACAGACAGTCGATGTCGGTGGGTACGTCTCCTGCTTTGCAGGCCCTGATGTTATCATCCCTGACAACCGTCTTGGACAGTACTCAGAGAATCCTGCTGCCCTCTATGCGGGAATGGTAGCGACCCTGCCTCCTCAGCGCGGTGCGACCAACGTTCCTCTTCCCAATGCAATCAGGCTTGCCTTTAGATTCAATAAAGGCCAGAGAAACCTACTGAACGCCGGTATCGGATTCGGTTCTTCGTACAACGCTCAGGGCGGTGGTGCGTATGTTACTGCTTACTACCAGAGTATCCTTCCCGTCTCTCCTAAGCTCGTCATCACAGAAGACGTTACTTGCGCTGCAAGAACCTCTAACTTTGCTAACCTACAGACTCTGCGGATTGTACAGGCATGTGAAGATGTTGTGGACTATATTGCCAGTGATTATCTTGGACGACCAAATAACACGGCAACCATTACAGCACTTGACTCTCAGCTGCAAAGAGGCCTAGATGTGCTTGCTCAGACAGGAGCACTTATCGGTGGCAAGGGTTCTGGTTATACATACAGAATCTTCTCTGGACAGAATAGCATCAGCAGCCTGGGTGCAATTAACATTGTACTGACTCTGCGACCGGCATTCGAGATCCGTTCCATCACTACGACGGTTTCCGTCACTCAGTAATAACCTAGTCCCCGCTTAACCCCCGGGGACTACTCTAGGAGATAAATATGGCTAACGATTCCGTTCGTGCTGTTGGTATTGATGCAGGGCAAATTGCAAGTGCAAGATTCAGCCCTGGCCCAGAAAACTATGGTGCTTTTTCTGGTGCTCAAATCACAGCTCATGTTAACAATGTAAGCATCGGCACTTTGACTTCCGTCAACTGGACTGTTCACAGCGAGAAAGTCGCTCAGTACACCTTCGGTTCTGCTAATCCTCGTCAGTTTGTGACGGGAAAACGTGGAATCGCAGGAAGTATGACTTATAATACCTTCGACCGTTCTGCTCTTCTTTCCGTCTTTGCCGGAAACAATGGAACAGGACAGCCTCTGGTCAACTATATCGGGAATAGCAATGCTTCTCAATTCACCACAGAATTCCAAAGCTATTCCTCGAATGGAACGTCTCTCCCGGGGCTATGGCAGCCTCTGGGAACTAAGATCTACCAGTCTATTCCCAATGCCACTCAGCAGTTCAATACGACACTTCAGAACAACCTTGTAGATGCGTATGCAAATGCATTCAGTGTTCCACTTGAGTACACCGATCAGTTGCCTCCCTTTGACCTGACATTAACCATGGTCAATGCCCAGGGCAAAGCAGCCTATATGGTTATCGGTGGTATTGAAATCATCAACGAAGGTGGTGGGTATAACATCGACGATATGATCACCCAGACAGCCTATACGTATGTTGCACGCTACATGCGACCGTTGACTCCAGTCACCAGTGCTGGAGACTCGCTAGCTGCTGGCGCTATCCCTCAGGTAAGCGTGCCGGCTAACGGTATGCAATCATAGTAGTCTTTTAGATGCTATTTAGGGAGGGTCCTTCGGGGCCCTCCCTTTTGTCTGTTTGACAATAGATTCCTATTTGTGGTATAATCGACTGGACTCCTACTATGACTGACGAAACAACTTTCTACTCTTCTGCACGTTATACCCCTGGACAAGCTCACCCGCATCATGCCATTTCTCCTGTGAATCTAACGGTCACTATGACCCTTCCCACTGGACAGATGGTTAAATTCGCTACCCTGACTATGATTGCTGTCTCTATGCACCGAGACACTTTTCCTGTTACGGTAATGAGTCGAGTAGAGCCTGTAGGGTTTACCCGTGGGCACCGCATGATTGCGGGAACAATGGTCTTCAGTGTCTTTGATCGATCAGCCTTTGCGCACGCATTAGCTGATGGAGACTCTGAGCCTGCTGTTACCTTTGCGACTCCTTCTCACCTAACTGAACCTAAGATTGCTCTAGTCAATATGAATGCCGATGAGCTTCCTCCGTTTGATGTGCATATGATTTATGCTAACGAAGAAGGGACTCTCTGCTATGAAGGACTCCGCGGAGTCCGCATTGTAGACGAAGGCGGGATTCGAAGCATGGAACTAATGCAGATCCAAGAGAGCTTCTCCTATATGGCAGTGGAAAAGATCCCACTTCAACCGTTTTCTAAGTATATTCAGAGTGCTGACAAAGACTGGTCACATTGGAATGGAGTGGGCGAACCAACAATCGCACGGTTTGAGAATCCAGCAGTCCGTTATGGAATATACTCAGCTGCAGACCCCGTTCATTACCCTCCTGTAACTACCGCAACCGCATTTAATCTTCTTCCTGTAATTTATCCATCTACCCTTAACGTCTACTCTTATACTCATGATTACAATGGGGCACAAATTCAGGTAGGCGGGGTTCTTATTCGAGCAGTGAATCTTTCTACTGGAGAAGTCGGTACAACGACAACAAAAGCAAAGGGGCCAGCAGGACTCACTTTTAATCAGTCTGGAACAGTCAATGTCTACGCAACGAGCAGTCTTGGATCATTAACTGGCTACGCAGCAGATGCTAACAATGTCAGTTATCATATTCAAGGCAGCTCTGCCTCCGCCGCAATCAATCCCGGGCCTGCTACTGTTCTAAACTTCGATGTAACTGCCCCTGGCCCTCTAGACAAGCCTGCAACTACTATAGGCCGTAACACTCCCCTTCTTATATATTAATCATGGATAACTACAGCGCACCTTCTATTTTACGGGATACGACTCCAGGTCAAAAGACTCCTCAGTGGATTACTTTAAACTCAAGTAACCAAAGGTACTTCTCTGGTCTGGATGCACAGATTCACTTTGGCGATATCTACATTGGGCAGTTACTTTCTTTAGACTATCAACTACAAGAAATGGTCATGCCTCTGTTTGCCTATGGGGATTATACAATGCGCCGGGCTGTTCATGGAATGAGAATGGTAAAAGGCAGCTTTACTATCTTATTCCAGCAAGTCCACTTAATGCATCAGATTCTTAATTACCTAACAGGGAATGAGACTCCTGAAACCTCCGCACCCAAAGAACCTCGAACTAAACAGAATCTTCAGAACGACCCTCAGAATACCCTTAGAAATTATGTACATAACGCTCTGGCTGAGCTTGCTGTTGGGGGTGTAGAACAGTTTGGTGATTTTAATGGAACGTCTAAAATCAAGATGCTTGCGGATGGAGTAAGCCGCGACTACCCACTTGAATCCAAAGTCATGAAAGAGCAGCTGAAAAATATGCAGGATCTGCAGCGTCTGCAGTGGACACAGAAGTCAGGCTCTGAGCAAGTAGAGTACAAACCAAACGGATTACTTGCAAATCTAGAGTCCCGACTAACCCCTCTATATTCCCGGTTCGAGACTCTACCACACGGTTTTGATATTAATATCATTCTCGGACGACCACCCAATGGAGATATTATCCAGGAGTTCGCTTCTGGAGTCCCCATTCCTCGCTCTTATTCAGACGCAGCTAAAGGATCAGCCGATGTCTTCAAAGACAAAGATCCTACCAACAGAATTGAGAGAGCGCTCCAGGCCTCCCCGCCTTGGACAACTCGACAGATAAAAGGTGTGAGAATCACAGGGATGTCACAGTCACTGGATGATTCCGGAAGGCCTTTGCTTGAGCAGTATAGTTTTATGGCTGCTGATTTAATATAGGAGAAAAAGAATGGCGAGAAGAGTTAGTCAGGGAAACCTTGATCCAATTGTTGAAGAGGCTCCTGTAGTCTCTGATGATGGTGCTACACAAACAGAGCCACCTGCCCGTAAGTGGCCTGAGTTGACTCCTGAAGAGATTCAGGGTATCAAAGATAATAACTTGAATCATGGTATGCCATTTTTCCAGTTTGAGAACGCAGGTCAGGTATACGTCTTCCGTGCACTTTCTTCCAAAGAGTGGACGACTCTGATGAAGAAGATCATTGAGATAGACATTACTTCCCCAATGACACTGCAGAAGCAAGACGAGATGGTTTGCGATCTTGCAGTCATCTGGCCTTCTTGTGAAGGTATCGAGAGCTTCTGGGAGAGAAATATCGCCGGAGCGGCAAAGTCACTGGTACTTCAGATTCGAAAGAAGTCTGGATTCTCGTTGGTAACAGACTCCGGTCTTGTTGTTGCCGATACCCTTAAAGTCCTGCCGTTGATGCCCGATGTTGAACCTGTTCCAGAGCCGCTGCCTGATCAAATTGAAGCCTTTAGAAATGCCTCTCCTAATGGAGTTGTTGTACGGGCTGAGTTCCCTAGTTCTGGTGGAATCCATTATTTCCGTCCTTTAACAAGAGCTGAGTGGGAACAAGTACAGGCTCAAGAAGAGCGCGGTAACGATAGCCGGGACTTTGCAGTCCGTGCTTCTTTGCTGTGGTCTAATTACGATTGGGCAGGTTCAGCACTTGCCGGTATTGTTGAGCAGCTGTTTGATGCAGTCATGGATTGTTCTGGGTTTAGCGCAGAGCCTACTATCACAGAGTTATAAATGAAAGATACGTTGCTTCCTAAAAAACGACGTGTCTATGAGCTCAGCTTTCCTCAATTAGACTCTCCCCTTGTTGTACAGACACTTCTAAGGGGGGAGATCTTTAGGTCGTACTCTGAGCTTGGATACCCGGAAAGAGAGATTCCTGCTAATCAGCTGGTGCATCAAAGCCGGCTGGAGAATCAGATATTCAGGCACGCCTGTCTGATTCGTCCTGAGGGGGTCCCTGTATCAGAATTCCCAGCAGGAATTGTTACAAAGACAGCCCACTTCGTCCTTGATAAATCAGGATTCCTTGAGAATAGTGACGAGCAGAATAACATTCTTCAAGATGCTATCCGTCACTGTAAGTCTAACGAAGCTAGAGGCGACTTTCTTATCATGCATACGTTCCCACAGTATGGCATGGCGGAGCTGGAAGATATGACAACGAGAGAGTGGACTCGTCTCGTATTCGGCTCAGTCGCTATCCAGGCCCAGCTTTATGGTATTAACGCAAAAGGCTTTATTCTTTCAGAAGAGCCAGAACAAGCACAAGCTCAATATGAGACTTCTCATCCCCAAGAAATCTCTCCTATCGATGAGAATACAGTGAATCAACTGCTGGGTCTCCGTACATACGAGCATGGTGGAGTCAGTCAGCGCCCTATTATACAGGGTGGAGGTTCTATCACTGCTGATGGAATCAAGACCTGGGGGGTAGGACACGTTCAATAATGCCAATCGGATACTATAATCAGTCTGCTGCACGTGAGCAGGAGAGGAAACACAAACGGCACGCACTAGAAGCAGGACTTCTGGTGGGTGCCATTATTGGCCGTAAGCCCCTAGGCATTGTTGCGGATAAGTTAATTGGAAAGCTGGCAGCTTCTCCAACGATTCAGGCTGTCTCGCAGAAGATGGCAACCAAGGCTCTGAATCAGTTAGAGCACATCTCTAATCACCTAAGTAAGTTCGACCCACTAAAAGGCTACTACAAAGATACTGGGGGCCTTATTGGTCGCAGAGACCTCGCAGATGCTGAGAATTATCTACAAGGCAAGCTGACGCGTGATCTGATGTACTCTGAGGCAGCGCATATTCTACCTCAAGCTCTTTTGAGTCAGCGAGGAAAAGCCGTTGGTGGTACTTGGACACAAGAAGGCGTAGATGCTCTGATAGAAGATCAGGGATTCTTTAGATCCATCTTGTACAAGCACGAGTATACAGACGAAGTCTCCAATCTACGCAGCAAGATCAGCAACAGTCAGAACGGTGCATTTTACAAGTACTTAGAAAAGACCAACCAGTTAGACGCCGCGGGTATTCACAGAGTCGCAAGTGAGCTGACGGATGTTATCTGGGGAGTCAAAAACACAGCACGCTCTAGAGGTGCTCCTGTTCCGGCAAATGGTATCGGGGTTACAGAACTCTGGAAAACTGCTGGAGACCGAAAGAACCATGTTCGAGGCGCACTTACTCATGAGTATAGCAAAAAGGTAATTGCTGAAGCAAAAGGCGGTCAGTCGAACTGGGAGAAGCTATTTGGTCTTCAGAATCAAAAGATGTCAGATCGGGAGCGGATGCGTTATGAAACCTCGTTTCAAACTGGCAAAGGCGGCCTTGAAGGCCTGACAATTGACCGTCAGAATAACAGATTTACTGTAGGTGATCGTGCCTATAACTTCTCTGCACTCGGTCATATGGGCCGGAATCTAGGGAGCTTCATGAATGAAAGACTCTCTATTCCATTTTCTCCTCTTCAGACCTCTATCTCTCCCGGTCAGCTATTCCCGTTTATCAAACGTCATGGTGACTCTCCTCAGATAGGAACGCTGTCTAACGACTTTAAGACGGGAAAGCTTTCGTTCTTTGTTCGTAACAAAAAAGTCAATGTAGATACGCGTGAGATAGGAAGAGCCGGCTATATCTCTATTGACCCTCATCGTTATGACTTCCTTCTGGTAAATAAGCGTCATCTCCGGAATCTCTCAGACTCTCAGCGTCATGCCGACACGGAAAGAGAGCGCAGAGCACAAGCAGGAGAGTACAGCACTAAAGATCAAGTCAAAGACTTCTTCAGACCAAATACTACAGCAGGGTCTGTCCCTTACCCAGATGCACCTCAGGCGTTCCTGCGAAAGTGGAGCAAGAAAAAAGGCCGCTCTTATCTGCCGAACTTACTTTCTAATGCTGCTAAAGGCGATGTCCAGAATGACAGAGAAGTCCTGGCACTTATTAACGCCATGCAGCACGGTGCACGAGACATCAACGATGATGCGACTCTAAGCGCCTATGAAGCCCTTAAAGAGTTCAAAGTCCAGCAGGACTTCGGCAAAGTAGCACAGCATCTTCGTAACAAAGAAAATACGTCTGCTGCAAATTGGGCTAACGCCCATGGAGATCTGAGAGCCTACTTTAATGACCGCCCAACTACGCAGGCAAGAATCCGTAAGCTGATGGAAGAGCTTGAGGTCTACAAAGATGACCCAAGAGCACTTGAAGCTTATCTTAATCGCACTGCGTCGTTTAGGGCAAGTCGTGACCCTGAGAAATTCCTAGGACTCCACCTAGGAACAGGAGTCAAACGACTGACACACTTGGACATACTTCGGCATGACTTAATGCTGGACTTTGTGGCCCACTCTCGTCTTAAAGGAGTCTCTGCAGATCAGTTTGCTGCGAAGTTTGCTGGCACAGAACATACAGACGCTCTAGCGTTGACGCACGCTTCTGAATTAGAGAGAATCGCTTACGAGAGTGGATCCGAAGGCGTTAATGCCTATATTAAAGCAAGGCCCGAAGTCCAGGGCATCTTAAACAAGATGTCTAAAAACAAGCGTAACTTTCTGGAGCTTCAGCCAAAGCAGGAAGCCGAGTGGGAAGACTTTGCGGCGCGTGACCGAATGATCATCATGCGTAAGCACGGTGAAGATTACGGCGAAGAATACGAACGGAATAGAGCACAAGGTCATAGCGTTTCTCGTTCTCTCCTTGAAGCGACTTCTTGGAAGCAGCTCTATAACGCACGCACAGCAGCCCTGGGGACTTCTATCGCCCGTACAGCTTTTGATACTACTGCTGAGCAGATCAAGATAGTCGTTAAAGGCCTGTTTGGGGGCATCAAAGACGCCGACGGTAACTTAGCGCCCCAAGGCGTCTTGGGCGGTGGTACGGCCACGCAAAGTGGGTTAAATGCCTACTGGATGATGGACCGTCTCCATGAAGCATTTGAGAGTGTCGGCTGGGGACTCCCAGACCAATATAAGACAAGTGCTGGGACTCTTGGAGTGGCAATGCTGGTGGGAAGATTCCTACCACTAACGCTGATTCCTGAGGCTCATAAGCTCTACAATAGAATCACTCGAGACATTCCGTTTCTACGCTGGGCCAATACAGACATCGCTCGTTCTCATGCACTGAAAGTTGCAGAGCATGTCAGTCATCATGTTATTAACCATAAGCACCTCACTTCCCTCCTTCCTGGTCTAGACTTCTATACCGACTCTCGTGATAAACGAGAAGAGGACATCCATGAAAGATACGGAGACTTTACTCCGGTACGTAAAGGCCGATGGTGGCTCTTCGGTTCTCGTGAAGCCGTCTTTGGTCAGAAGATAAGTTACTACATCCCTTCGGCACAAAGAATAGCACTCTCTGACTGGCAGGGTGCGTCAAACGTAGACGGATCGTCTTGGCGTCACTTTGCACATGCCGGGGGTTATATTAATCCTAGCAACTGGTTTGGTGGTCAGTACTGGTACGAGAACGCGCATAAGAAAGATCGTGGAATCCTAGAGTCTGGTGCTGCCTTTGATCCAGACTACGTGACGTCTACTCCGCTGAACTTGCTATTTGGGAATATCCTTAAGCCTAGAAGAATCTATCACCCTGAGTACCTGCCTAAGAGTCTCGGTGGTAAGCTAGAGTCTTTGCCTAGTAGTGACAGACCTACGTCGCCGGACTTCGTACCAGGGGCAGAGCCTAATCAGTCTCACGCTATGTTTGCTCATGAGTCTGACCCAAGACTCAAAGGCGGCGGTGTTGCACTTGCCCCCGGGGACGCCCCGGGGATCAATCCACAAACTGTCGGCTGGAAGAAACGTCTTCCCCATAAGATGAAGCTGCAAGACCCGTCTCGGTCATCACTGAAAGACCGAGTAGAAACGGGAAGTGATGCGGAAGGGTTCCGACCTAGCAGCGACCAGGGAATCTCATCAGAAGAGATGGAGTTCATCCGTCAGATCAAGCAAGACTCTCCGGTAGACCGTATGGCCTACCAGACACAAGAGCTTACAGGTCTTTACGGCTGGATGGCAGGTCAGATCTACCCCGACTTGGCACAGCCAGTTGGAAGAATCCAAGTCGAAGACGCTTCTCGTTCTTATGGTGTAGAAGCTCGTTTCTGGGATCAGGAAGTAGGAGGTATCGGAGGCACTGCTGCAGATATTGCACGGCGTCTATTCCCGCACCGACGACGCTCTATTCACTCTTATAACCCAACACCTAATAACATGCCCGAGTGGCTCCCTGATGCGTTCAGACATGGTGACCCTTACCGTAAGCTGCAGATGGGAGAGCTAAGACTCCCAGGACAGGCCTATTCTCGAAGTCACCCGGGGACCATGGACCATGTCTGGGATATGCGCGCTTCTTCTCTGGGCGGTACTTCTGAGGAGATCAAAGATTACTTCCTGCACAAAGGTGAGGACAACCAGTCATCAGAGGCCACAGAGACCGGTACAAAGATGCACAGAGCCCTGCAGGCACGCTGGAAGGCACTTGGCATACTAGAAGCCGACGAAGTCTCTGTCTATGATAAGAAAGATCATATCTCCGGACACATTGACGCTATCTTGCGTATGCCTACCGCTGATGGCGGCTTCATGCGCGTCATTGACGATATCAAGACAAAGACTCCTGAGAGATTTGCAGAGATCCAGAAGACAGGTAAACCAGAAGAAGAGAACCTAGAACAGATTCAATTCTATATGCACACAACGGGAATCCACCACGCACTCTTGACTTATGTTAATCGTGATAGTCCAGAGCATGTGTTCGAAGTCCCAGTTGAGTATGATCCCGTTTTATACGCTAAGATACGCAAGAAGCTAGACGATGTACGTAATGACCTAAAAGCTCAAATCAAATCAGGAGATATCAATGAAGGTGCCGTCTATAATGCAATAGACAAGTACGAGATTCTCAGTGAGGTAGCTCCGGACTCTTCACAGTTTATGCAGCTCCAGAAGTGGGCAGGTATGCATGCAGCAGAGCAGACTCCTGACGACCAGTACCGAATCAAGAACGCTCAGGAGCGTATGCGACGTAAGCGTGAAGGCTTCGAGCTTCATCCCTATAGGTTTAAAGGAGCTTCAGAGAAGCTAACATCCCGTTCAATCGAAGTTGCTAAGATTCTATCAAATACGGCTATCGAAGATACCCGGGGACGCAAGTATACTCTGGCAGGAATCACAACTGAAGGTATTACAAGTCCCTACGAGACTCCAAAAGAACAGTGGGATAAAGTAGGGAAAGTCAGAGAAGGAAGTCACGTACAAGTCTTGATTGACTCTCAGGATAAAGATAAAGACTCCGTCCAAGCAGTTGTTCTTCATAATGGGAGAAACGTAGCCAAGGGACTCTTAAGAAGTGATCTTGCTTCCGAGAAAGAGAACGACTTCTCAGCAACGGCTGTTCGTAATAGATTCACAACTCTGCAGACAAGTATCGGCTCTGTCTGGGAGACCATGGCCCATGCTGATACGTTTTTGAATACTAAATTCTTGCCTGTGCGAAGTGGACTGGAGCAGTATGAAAGAACGGATGTCTACGGTAAGAAGTCTGGTTCTTGGGATTCCCCAATGCGGGACTATATCCTACCAACACTCGCTTCTTTCTCTCACCAGAATCCTATTGAAGCCGCGGCAAAAGGGGCTTTCTTCTTCTCTCTGTTTGGTGAGAAAGCAAAAGAGAAAGCGATTTTAGGTCTTGTTGGTGGCGCTGTCGGACTTGCGGGTGCAACGTTAGGGAAGTTAGGGACATCTAGACAAGCACCGCCGATTCCATCTTGGGTACGCAAACGACGTAATATCGAAGAGTACTACGATAACTTGACTTATCTTAAATACTCGGCACTTGCAAACAAAGAAGCAGAGCTTGCCTACTCCCAAGAGAAAACGAACGTAAGTGACCTAGATGGACGCTACGGGAATCTCAGTACTAAAGGCCGTGAGCAACTGGATTCTCTCTCCCAGAGATCTGCCTCGCTGAGTGAAACTACAAAGCATATTCAGGCAGAGCTGCAAAAGCACCACTTGTCGTCTTCCAAAGAGCATGCACTTCGAGATCAGCTTGCCGCAGCCTCAGAACTCTCTCATGAGATTCAGGAGCGTAAGTCCGAAGTTCGTCAGGACCTTGCCCCAGTTGGGCCACATGCGATGCGGGCACTTTTGTACCGTCAGCGTGCATTAGGAACTATTCGGGGAGCAACTGAGAGCGGATCTGTGAATCAGGCGATTGCAGCACTGCCTACGGAAAGCCGGCAGGCGATTGCCAGCGTTATTAAAACGGGTTCTAAAGCAGATAAACAAAGACTCTATAATTTATTACCTAACTATCAAAAGTCTGCTTTAGGGTATTATCTAGGAGTAGATCCAAGATCTATCCCCAAGTCAGAGTCTCTTTCCCACTACTTCGAACACCATGCACTGCCCCGTGAAAACTGGAAAGGCTGGAGACCTGATATGTCTTTAGACTTAATTGAAGTCAAAGACATCGCCGAGCATCACAAAGACCTTGACCCGATGGATTTCAATATCTACCCAAGCCGCATTGAAGAGGCTACTCTTTTCTCCCCTGAATCTTCTGTTCCCTCACCAGCTCAAGGATCGAGCTACGCTTCTATTGGCGCAGTTCATGGGGAAATAGAAAGACTCCTATCAGGAAAGGGACTCTTCGGAATCAAGATACGAGTCGAAGAAATGCCTGCTTCCAGTGAGCAGGGAAGCCATCAGGCTTCCGTTAATATTAATGTCAATCATCGAAGAGAGCATGCATTTATGCACCACGCTCGGAATAAATAGGAGATCACCATGTTTTATGCACCAGAAGCTACAGACTCATTTAAATCTAATTCTAAAGGCGAGAGCGCCTGCTTTCATTGCTCCCCTTGGGGAGCTACGGGATACGTCACTAAACGGGACGGTCGACAAACTGTCTGTACTGCCTGTGATGGCACAGGACTCAAAGGAGTCAAGCCTACTGAGATGCCTGCTCGTTTGGTTTGGGAACTTGGTCAGCGAGAGGAATCTTCATAATGCGACTAGAGTTTTATAGAATTGATAATGTACTTAAGTGGGATATACAAGAAAATGGGTGGAGTCTTTTAGGGAAAGATTACGAAGATGATTCTCAGGTGTTCGGGTTCTTTATGAATCCTAATACAATAAATGGGAGTCTTGAGTCACTTCCTTCATTTCCACTTTCTAGAGACCAGGCAACGTTCTGGCTGTACTCCGCAGGCTTTCTTCCTTTGACGGAGTATACATTTGAGAATGCCGAAGAGCTCAAACTTCTGGCATGTTCTAACTCCCTGCAGTTTCCCTCCAAGATCTCCATGCTTCTTTCTACCTCTAACGGAGTCCAGGGGCAGCAAGTTCAAGAGTACGTTACTCACTTACGCGCAAAGACTCAAGCCATGAAAGACTCTGGCTATGTCTCTAACGAGTATATCTCGCCTCCTTCTATTGTCCCCTACTTCGAAGATACTGACAGTATCGTGAAACTATAGCCCCATGCCTGAAGAAACTCCACCCCCTGCTACGAGTCTTACCCCTACTACAAAAGCTAAAGATACAGTTCCCATAAAAACAGAACCGGATCTTAGCTCGCGGTTTAGTGAGTGCTGCCAGCCCGGTATTGTAGATCCAGACTCTCTTCCACATGACTCCTTTATTTTATTGCGTGGAGGTGATAAGCTAACCATTGGGTCTAGAGGTAATAATAAACATACACAATCATCTCAATACTTTTTGATGAGAGCAAGGAATAGTGAGCAACAGGTCTCTTCAACGAAGACGTTCTTTTCTGTGCACGAAGGATTTATTCTAGAGGTCTTCCCAAAAGATGGTCAAAATCTCGTATTTCATACTAATGACATTGTAGATAGAGATAACAGTAGCACTGCTTATCTACGGTATGATACAAAAGATGATACTCTTGCAGAGTCTATTGCGGCGATAAAGCCTGAATATGAAAAAGAATGGGAATATCTATTTGATAGAATCTTTGATTCTGAGCTTCCGTTAACTCCTACTCAGCATTCCACAAAACTAAGCTATGAAGCTGCTATGGGCAATATTAATAGTCTTGCCGATGGTATGGCACTTTCCGCAAAGAATCTTAAGTTAGATGATCTTAAAAGAGCTCCTATGAAACTCCATGATGTTATTCTTAACAGTACCTATTCTACTGAGTTTAACCTATTGGATTTAGAATCTTTGAAAGAGAGACGAGGCATCTCCAAAGTCTTAGCAGAACATCTTACAGGAGATGTAGAGCCACGTCCTTACTTTGCCCTAGAATCTGTAGGTGCCAATGAGCGTATGGGTGAGGTCTTCGGTCTAAGTTCCTCGTTTAAACAACCTGCTTCTACAAAAGAGCCGACTCCTAGTGCTAGAGTAGTAAAACTTCCTAACGGTAGGTATAAACTTGCGTCTGAGGCTACCGAAAAAGAATTAAAGCCTAGAGAACTATCTATGTCAGAGCGAGCCTTAGAGCTACTTAGTAGTCAATTGTCTATTACTGCTGACAAAATTGAGGAGTTCAACCTAGTACCCAAAGAAGAGCGGGGGAACATTCCGAACTTTACAGAGAATAGACGCGAAGCACTAACTAGGTATGATGTATTAAGCACAAAGCACGAAAAAATTAACAAAAGGGTAAGTAAGTCCTATTTCTCCCCACAAGGAGGTGCCAGTGACGAACAAATCGACGTTGCTGCTTCTACTATAATCTCAAAAACCGAGCCATATCTGACTCGACCAACAGTCCAAGAGCCTAAAGCTAATGTAACCACTTTTAGTCATATAGGACTTGTTTCTGCAGGTAGATATAGATCGGATTTTCCTCGAGACTTTCTATATGATATGAATATGGCTCGGGTTGTTAAGTATACCTCGGAAATTCCTGGTGCTCGCAATATCTACGTAGCTGAGTTTATTCCAGATGCTACTACTGAAATGATTGATAAACGGATTCAGGAGATTAAAGATAGTTTTAGAGCCAAACACGAAGCGTTCTTTAATAAAGAAGTTTGGGACACTCTTCCTACAAAGGATAAACAAGGAAAAGAATATACTGGAAAACGCTTAACTGCATTAAAGAAACAACGAGATGAGATTGTCGATCAGCTTTTTGACTCTGAAGGAATGAATGATGCCTTAATAGCGGACTATGGTGGAAGCTCTCTTCGCAGACAAATAATTGCTACTCCAGACCATGGTGGTGGGGTATTTATTGTCATGCCAGAAAGAATTTATGGATTTCCTGGAGGAAGAACTCTTGAAAAATCTGAGTTCGAGGCACAATTAAGTGCCTATGGAGATTCCTCAGGACTTAGACATATATTGTCGTCAGAAGAGATAGAGTATCGCATAGATGAGAGCTCTACAGAAGCGCTTAGACAAAGCATGATCGGCGTTCATGATAACTTGCTTCAGAAGTATGCTGACTCAGACGAAAATCATGATGCTGATGTTTACGATATTAGTGAGCATGAGGCCCGTCTTGCTCAAATCAACGAGGCCGATGTCCACTATAAACTACAAAGAGTAAGGACTCTGTTGGAGGCAGGTCTAGACCCAGAAGATCCTATTCCAGGGTATAAAAAAGGGTATCTTGAAAGAGCGGGTTTATCACACTTACATGAGGATACGCCTGAAAACAGCGTACGCAGAAAAGCTCGGATGCGGAAAGCTGGTATGAGCGAGTCCGAAGTTTCGAGAGCCTACGCAGACATAATGGAGAAAAGAGCCAACGAACTGCTACAAGAAGCTGAAAAAGAGGAATCTGCTAAAAATAGAACAGAAAGAGGAACGGCAAGAGAAGCACGGGCTTCAAACTTATCATCAAAATCCGGTAAAGCCCCTCAGGGAGTCGAAGAGGTTAATGACCTAGGGCGTAAAGCACTGGCACGCGCACAAAATTCTGGTGAGGTGCTGCTTGTTGGCGGTCACGTAGTTAGTCCAGGGGTTATTGTGCCCCTAGGAACAAACCTAAACCCAAATGGTGGATATGTAGCAGACGGCTACCGTAAAGTAGATCATCCGGCTGGGGTGCCACGGCGCGGTGAAGAGATGTACGGAACCAGGCTTTCTTCGTTCCAAGATACTCTTTCTGACATAAAGCCTACCAATGAATTTTTAATTCGGTATAAGGGTCAGGAGATGACTCCCACCGACTATTTTATTGCTACCGCAGATCTGCCCAGTAAAGACTTCAATCCCGTTACAGATACCTTGTATATGGATGCACGTCTTGTCCCCGGGGTTCATAGTGCAGGGCATACTGCTGTTAATTACAGATTCTTAACAGAAGTACTAGGTGGCACTCAGACTCCAGACAAAGCAGTAGGTGCAAGGGATTCTGTCAAAAAGATTCAGACAATCCTTGCAGATATGGAATCTCAGCTTAGTGATATTGCTGAGTTTAAAAAGATAATCTCCGATCTCAACTATGAAGATTTTGACATTGATATACAAGATGCTGTTCGAAGCGGTGCTAAAAGAAGTGCTTCTGACTTTGAAACAACAATGCTGCATCTGCGTGCAAGACATGGCCGCCTGGGTAATACCGCAGAAGTTGCTAAACTTGATAGACTCTCACAAACCGTTACCTCTATCTCGAGAGAGTATGTAGGAGGGCATCAGATTAATCCAATTGAGTTACTGCAGTCTCGTAATACTATGAAAGGTACAATTGGAGAGCAGATCAAGTATAAACTAGAGACTCTATTTCCTGATGAAGTCTTTGATAAAGATAATCCTGCTCCTACTGTTGATGACTTTCTTCATTGGGTTAGAGACAGTCCGAATACTGTCTCGCGTATTGTAAACCCTAGACGCCAACGGCGAAACAGCGGTACTCGTAATGCCTGGGAATTTACTCGCTCTCTCGTAGATAGGTATACCCAAGCACGAGGCTGGCAGTATCATGAGTTCGATCCTAACTCAGATCTTACTAATGTCCCTAAGCCAACTATGCCTACCCCAGACTTGGAGTCATTGACACTTACTGGTGACGATGGTAAAGAGTATGATCGGCCACTTAAGGCGGACAGTGATGATCCTGTACGTGAAGCAACAGAGAATCTTATCTCAAGAGAATCAACTCCTAAAGTCAAAGCAGCAATTAAGCCGGTACGGACAGGGCATAGTGTTTACTCAATACTCGCAGGGCTTGAGGATACTCCTGAAGATGCTCAGGCTACCATTCTAGGGAATCAAGCAAAGCACGTCTTATCTCAATACGGTGGGGTTTCTAGGAGAGATAAGATCAAACGTCTCTCCAGTCTTTTTGGGTACCAGTTTAAAAGAACTGCCAAAGGCGTCCCTATTCCCAATAGTTTTATACCAATCTCCCCCAGTAATTTTCAGCAATTTCTGGACGGTAAGAGAAAAGGCTACTCTATTTCAGATAACCAGCTAACCACCCATTTTGAAATGGTGCAGAGTATGTCTCAGCACCAGATAGAGACTCTCTCAGATGAAATAGGGCTAACTCTTAAATTAGTTGGAGGGCCTACAGTTCCGTTAGGGGATAAAAAGCGGAATCTGCGTCCGGGGACAAAAGATATATTCGCCCCTATTTCAGGGGTTGCTCCTGTAGGATATCATGATTTTGTTACAGAATTAGAGAAGTCTGGAGCTGTGCCAAAAGGCCGTTTAGAAGACCAACCTCTTAGCTCCGCACAATATCAGTTGCTTAAGCACCTGCAAGAGCACACACCAGTATTTAATCTAGAGCAGAATCTCTCTCCAGATGTAAATAACTCACGTAAACTGCTAACCAAAGTATTTAATGACCCTAGAGTTTTAGGGACTCTGCCACCATTAGCACCTCAACCGCCCTCTCTAGACAGTAGCCCCACTAAAGAATCTGAAGCAGAAGTTGAAGAAAGGTCTTCCCGCGGAAGAACAAGCATTCACACATTTGCTGCTGACCCAAAGGCGATGACAAGACTCGCTCAAAGGGTTGAAGAAGCTGGTGGTCAGCCTATTGTTCGAAATATATTTGGTACAAGTAGCATATCCCTGGATTCTGAGGCGAGCACAGCCAGACGTAACAATGGTCCAGCCTTTAGTTTTATTGGAGACACTCTTCTGCCTATCCCAGCACACTCCATAGTCGAAGCTGCAAATTCCAGAGCATTAAATGCCGAACCCGAAGCAAGAGCTATAATACGTGACTCTATGCGAGAAAATATAGCAGCGCAGCGTGTAGCAAATCAGGATGTTGAAGATACTCGCCATGCAATTGATACTGGAGAGTATCTATTTGATGATCCTAGATTAATTCGAGCCAGTAATAGAGACTCAGAATCATGGGAAAATAGCAAGCAAAGACATGAAGAAGAACTAAAAGAATTTACACGGAACCAAGAAACACTTAGGCAGGAGTATACTCTACTTAGAACCCGTAAAGCCTTATTAAATGGCACCCCCAACCAAGACATTCCTTTATATGAAGCTCGTATGGGTAATAAAAGAGTCATACTTCCTCCAGAAGATAATCTTTCTTCTACTGCGGGTAAAGCTGATACTTTGGCTGAGTTTATAGAGAAAACACATCAGCCAGGCGGTGCTACGCTTATTGGATTTGACATCGAAACTGGCGTCCAGAAACAGCGTGATGCTAGTGGAAAAGTCATTCTTAGAAAAAGTAAGTCTGGTGTGATGCGGGCTCTCAAAGAGAAAACGGATCTCCGCAACATAGGACTTAAGACAGCCACTATTACAAGTGATGGAAAATACACTACTAAGAGTGATGACGGTATTGACTATGCAACCCAAAAATTCTATGATAAAAGAAAAAATAAACCAGGAGGACAATCTCTTACAGTTATCGGGGGAGATAATGAACAAGATGGCCTTATTCTTAAAACGGAAGAGTACTTCCGAGAAGCATTCAGACTGAATCCTGAGGCTTTTGTTACTACGTTTAATACTCGTTTTGACCTTCCAAACATGATTGAGTACGCAAAAGCTTCTAAAGACGCTCGAGTTAACGCTTCTGCTGCGTATTTCAGAGATGTAGTCATGCCCCGAACAATAGAAGCGTCTCACTTTGCCGTACTTTCTGGAGCACAAAGAAAAGACTCTAAGATGGAGACTTTCATGCAGAAGGTCTTTGGCGATGATGAGATCCAGAGCCACACCGCTCTCTCTGACGTAATTCAGATGTTTGCAGTTATAGAGTCAAACATCAAAAAGTTTGTTACTGGCCAATCTGGGCACTTCCACGTTCAGCCTGCAGAAAAAATCTATGTCTTCCCAAAGCACGTGACTCCTGAAGATGGAGTCATGGGTGGTCAGGGGCAACTTGATAGACTTAATCAAAGCAAAGCACCCTTCCAAGTCACTCGTGTTGTTAAAAAAGATGTAACTTACCAAGACGGAACGGTTGTCTCTGCGTTCCAGACTTATGGAAAAAGAATTGACGAGCACGGAAATACATACGGCCCTGAGGAAGCACGTCTAGGCTGGACTCCTGGGGCAGGTGAGTTGCAGAGAAAGCTTACTCAAGATGGGTACTATTCCACAAATGAAGCAGGATTAAAATATGCCTGGAGAGATCATCTGAATGATGATGTACTTGGTGATCTTGCTGGGAGAAACGTACGACGTGTGACTGATGAACCTTTAGGGTATCACCAGAGTCAAGTACGAGAAGACGTTAATCGAGGTGTATACTCTAAACGAGAAAATTATATTGCTCGTGGAAGAATTGCACGAGGCTATGATAGCATGGCTACTGATCTTGGAAAAGAACCTTTTCTTGAACATATCAAAAAAAATCTGAGTGGTGGAGTCGTAGATGATGTGGTTAAAGAGTCCTACCACCCTCTGAATCCTTTGCTAAGACCTGATGGCACAATTGATACAAGTGAAGCACAAAGCATCTACAGCTGGATTACTGCATCCCCGGGGACGACCCAAGACAATCCCGGTTTCTCTGATCCTCATGAGCGCTATATTATTGGCAGAACCGGACAGGTTCTTGAAGAGCGGGCTGAGACCGTAGATAAGCACTTTCTAGAAACAATCCATGCCTCCTATAAAGCAGGAGAATTATCTCCGGAAGAATATACTCGTGCAACCCGTGCCTATAATGCTCATATGCACAGCGGCTATACTGCTCCTCCTCTGGCTGACCAGCCAGAGAGAGCCCCTAAAGCTTCATCAGTTTTCTTAAACAGTCATTCAGGAGGTGCGACAAAACTTACTGAACTAAAAACGGACATGAGCAAAGATCAGATCTTCGAGAAACTCTTCGAACACGCAGCTGCAACTCAGGATGCTCCTGCTAAGATCATGACTGCACTTAATGCGGAAGGGGCGGACACAGCTGCTATTATTGCCAAAGAAGCTCAAGGAATGAGTATGTCTATGGCCCGTGGCCTAAGAAATCTTGTCGCAGGCTCCGCTACTGAACTTAATCATATTGGAGACAAAGAAGAGTATAGCCTTCATTCACTTGCAAAAGAGATTCATACATCGTTTAATGATGGATCGTTTAACTCCAGAAATCAAACACCTGTACAAGATAGTCTTAGTAGTAAGATGCCCTTTGTTGGTAAGACTCAAGAAGAAGTCACTCACGAGGGAATTAGTCAGTACATGGATTTTGCAGCTGACATGCCCTGGACCCCTAGACCTATTCCGGAGGACCCGAAACTTGCTTCGATAGAGAAAGAGAATCTGGAAAATCTTTCTTCAGAAGATGGGTCAGTAAGAGCTAAAGCAGAAATAAGAGCTAAAGCAATTTCTCGAATTAGAGAGAAAGCGGATCAGGAGCTTGACTCTCAGACTGCTTTCCATCATAGAAAGTATGCAGAGAGTCTTGCCCAAAGAGCGGGAATGGGGAGTCTTAGTTCTCCTACATTCTCAGCAGCTGAGCAAAATACTAACGAAGCTACCGCCCCGTACCTTGAGAAAGATCAAAAAGAATCTCTTATGTCTGCTCTGCAGTCAGTAGAGTCAGAGCCCATTGAGTCCTCAACTAGGTTTACACCGCCGATTACCTCTTCTACCCTTGCTCAAAGAGCCATGGATAAAGAGCCTGAGCTTATCCAGAATGCCGCTCCGGTTCTTCGGGAAAGAGCACAGGCAGAAAGTGCAGAAGAAATCTCCAATGCACTTACCGGTATGTCTTCCCGAAGTAAGCTTGGGTATGCCTTAGGAGCTACGGCACTTCTTGCAGCAGCTGCTTATATGGGCAACTCTATTATTGAGAATCAGGATAAGCAAAAAGGGATAGTCAGTCCCACTGTTCCTTCGTCTACGCATGATCATGATGCAGGGGCACAAGATGAAGAGCTAGCGACCGAAGGCAGCGATTCACAAACAGCAGGAATCCAGGGCTGGAGAAAGCTCCACATTGAAGTGGACGTCAGTCATCCTGGATTCTCAGGTTCCACAGACCGTATGGATCCGCAGGCACTGCAGGCATTCTCGACGGACGTATCGTCTGTATTAACCAAGCACTTCGGTGGTCAATATGACCCAGATGGCTCTTCTGTGGACTCTAGCAGTCAACAAGACGGGACTCTAAAGAGCAGAGTCAGTGATATTCTTCTTAAAGCACACGGAAGACATGGCGGGTAGGACTCCAAGTGGGGTATAATAGATATTATGAATCAATCTGAACTTGTATTTTTGGGGCATACCCCTATTAGTGACGTGGGATTCCTTCAGGCGTGTAGTCAAAGAGTCCCAAGTGACGATGGACAAGGACCATGGAGGGCAAAGTCCATCTCTATTGAAGTCGAGAATGTTCCTACCGTAGATACTACTATCCATTTCTTTCTAGAAACTGGAGAGGATCAGTATCTGCGGATTATTGGGGCGTTCCTAAAAGCAGGAAATAAGTTTGTAAATCTAGAGATTCCAATTGATATCTTCCTTCTGCCTCACATGCATCTTATTCCCAAAGTAGAATCTTTTGACTCCCATGCAGGCAACGCAACTGTGGTAATGATCCTCGTTAGATGATGCAGTCTAAAGAAGATCCAACAATCTACAGCCGCTCGTTCGAGACATCGATGCGGTTCCTAAACGCACGCCGGGCCACAGGTCAAGAAGATAGTCTGACCGAGCCCGGTATTCCTTTGCCTGAATACTACGAACGTCCCAGAATCTCGCGCTCTATCGGAGCTCATTTCGTTAAAGGCTTCCGCGGTAATGTCACACCCCAGCAGATCCAGTATCAGTCCCTGATACAGAATCTTGCTACCCCTCAGCACACGACCCTTGAGTCTCCTACAGGGCAGTGGATGAAGGAAGAGATGAATCTTCCTTACCAAAGCCACTCTGCTACCGATATAAATAAAGCAGCTAACTTCTATGAGAGTGCTATCTCCCCTCCAAGCTCAAACTCCTTAGAGCGTGCCCGGATTATGCAGCCCTCACTCTTTCATCATCATAAACAACTTTTAGAATTAACAGAAAAACTTGATAAGAAAGACCTAAGCTGGCTAACTGATAGTAAAAGTGCAAAACAAGCTGACATTCTACTGAAAGCCCCTATTGAGCAGTATGGATCTGAAAAAGATTCCTCCGTGTTTGATCATATTCTACAGCTGCAAAGCAGTGGAATAAGAAAGCTGGAGGGCCTCGGAGCGTCTTTTATCATCCCTGAAGCAGGGGAGAAGTTTGTTCCTGAAGAGCATGAAGCTAGTGAACACAATCTCCAGTTTGTTACTGAATCTTCTGCTCATAACACAGTAGGAAAGACCTTTACTCCTGGACTTAGATACCAAGATAAAGTATTACGTAAAGCTAGTATTTCTAAGTACCTAGACGCGTCAGAAGGTCACGGAGAAATAAAGTTCGATACCTATACAGTCCCAGGTCTCTCGGATCCTGAGCTAAAAAGACTTCAGGCTATCGCAGAAAAGATTCCGGGTGGGAAGAAGATTAGCGATGCACTTCCGTCATTAGGTTCTAATGTTCAGGACAGACTTAGAACAGTCTTAGATACCCACTCTAAAGTTCTAAGTAAAGATGATAAATGGATTGAAGGCAACTTAGACCAAGTTCAGACTCACATCTACGAGAGTCTTCCTCCGGTAGGTATGCTGCAGCACCCTGATGCTATTGGCATAGTTCAGTCTCTCCACGAAAGTCAGAAACTAGCACGAGCTTCTATGGGAGAAATGGGGTTTGCTCCTATTATTCCTAGAGGCGGAGACTTAGTTGCTTCGAATCTTCATACTGCAGTTACTGGTGACGACGTGCGTGAAGAGTCTAAGATAGAACAAAATACAGTTTATAGTGTAAGAAAAATAGGAATGGCTCGAAATGGGGCTGTTCTTCAAAAAGCAGGAGTTAGACGTAATGTAGCACCAGATGGCGCAACTCCTATTGAGCAGCTTCCAACAAAAAGAGTCCCCACCGCTACTCCCTCTCCTCAAGCTGAACTAAACGCAGGAGTCCGTCCTGTACCTAATGCGCCTATACAGACTGCAGAGAATCCGGGTATTAGAGATGTAGCCCCAAAAAAAGACATGAGGCCTAATAGCCAAAAAGATGGGGGAGAACTTACTTTTGAGGAATTTCAGGGTGAAGCAAAAGGTCAGAGCCAGTCAAACATAGACAGATTCTATGGAAGAGACACCCACAAAGCATCAGTCCACCGGATTCTTGTTAATGGTGAAAGCCACCGGGCATATTCTGGTTGGGAAAAAGACTACCCTGAGCTATTAGGAGAAATCAAAGCAGAGTTCACACCTGAAAGCTACCGAGCTCTGTTAGATGCTAGAGTAGAAAAAGATATAAAATATGGAGAAAGGATTGTCTCACAAGAAGGAAAAATCGAAGATCTTGATAATCTTATGGGGATTCTTGCCACTCATTTAGAAGGTTATAAAGCAGATCAATGGACTCCTCGTAGAGAAGGTATTCTTAAGACCCTAAAAGATAAACATGGCATTGTTCTCGTTACGCCAAAAGTAGGAGATAGATATAGTGGTGCTATTCACGAAAATGTAGGTTTATATACCAAAACAGGCGTAAAAGACCTTGATAATAAAGTTGCCAGAGTTGTAGACTCTGGGGCACACAACTCTGCTACCAACAAAGTTAGTAGAAAATCAAAGGTAGGTCTATTCCAGTATTTTGAAGGGTATGTTGATCCTCCTGCTGTAGACCACTCCACTCTTACACACGTTGATTCACGCGTTAACGCCCGATTCGACGGGCTTCGAAACATCGGTATTACCTACCCCACATCTACACAAGAAACTGCAGGAGTCCATCCTGTACCTACGGCTCCTGCATCGCCTAAAGCTAACCTAGACTCGGGTATTAGACCTGTAGCGTCAATACCTACTACAGTAAGTCCAGGAGTCCGATCTGTGATGCCTGGGAGTCTTAACTTTGAAGACTTTCAGCGTACGTCACTAGTACGTGATCCAGAGCATATGGAAAGATTTTATGGAAGAGATGCCCATAAAGATCATGTGACTCAGCTCCTAACTTCTGGCCGTAAAGAACAGGCTTATAAAGGCTGGGAGAAGGATTATCCAGAACTTGTAGGCTCAGCCAAAGGAAAACAAGCCCCTGAAACGCAGCAGACACCTGCAGCCCCTCAAGCTGAACTAAACGCAGGAGTCCGTCCTGTACCTAATGCGCCTACACAGCCTGCAGGAAATCCAGGTATTAGAGACGTAGCCTCAAAGAAAGACATGAGGCCTAATAGCCAGAAAGAATCTGGAGAACTTACTTTTGAGGAGTTTCAGGGTAGAGCAGAAGGTCAGAGTCAGGCTAACATAGACAGATTCTATGGAAGAGATATCCACAAAAGAGGAATCCGCCATCTCCTTGTTAATGGGGAAGGGCATAGGGCATATTCTGGTTGGGAAAAAGATTACCCCGAACTTAAAGAGGAGATTAAAGCAGAATATACGCCTGAAAGCTACCGAGCCTTCTTGGAGGGCAGTGCAGAAGAAGATATAAAACGTGGAGAAAGGGTTGTCTCAAGAGAGAATAGACCGGATGATTACCATAGTGTTATAGGGGCGGTAACTCCTCACCTAGAAGGGTATAAAGCAGACCAATGGACTCCTCGCAGAGAAGGGATTCTTAAGACACTAAAAGATGAACATGGTATTGTCCCAATTACCCCAAAAATAGGGGATAAATATGATGGTGCTACTGCTACAGGCATGCTTGGTACTGAGATTAAAACAGGAGAAAAAAGCCTTGATAATAAAGTTGCTAAAATTCTAACCTTTGGAGTACGAGATTATAATAGCCAAAAAGTAATTCAGAAAGCAGAAGTACGGCACTTTAGATATATAGAAGGGCATATAGACACGCCTTCCGTAGACCCTTCCACTCTTACGCATATTGATTCTGAGGTTAAAAAGAGATTCGACACTCTTCAGGGTATAGGAATCACTTACCCTGCATCTACACAAGAAACTCCAGGAACCAAACCTGTACCTGATGTGCCTATACAGACTGCGAAGAATCCGGGTGTTAGAGATGCAACTGAGGATAAACCTGCAGCTAAACCTAAGCTACGCGACCTCCTAAAAGATCCTACTGCGGCTGCATCAACGCATGAGCAGCGAGCTCTTAAACCTACGTCTGTTCCGACTCCTGATCCAGCGAATCCGGGTGCACGTGTAATAACACCTCCTGCTACTTCAGAGGTAGCTACTGAAAACAACGACTACCTCATACACCACTTGAACGCACTAGAGACGCATGCACGCGAAGGCAACGTTGATGGGCTGCGCGGGTGGCACGAAACTGTGATGAATGCCGACTATGTGACGGAAAAGCACAAGAAAGTTGTGACCCAAGCATATGAAGCGCATATGGCGGTACTTGCCCAGTCTGCTTCATCTCCTAATCCAGAGAGTCCTGGAGAGCGTGTGGTGACGCCTCCTGCCGCTACTCCAAAGGCAGCGAGTAAAAACAGCCTGCCAACAAATGAGTTGGAAAATATGGAACACTACGCCCGTGAGGGTAACGGTTCCAAAGTCAACTTTGTCTACAGCACCGCAATGGAGTCCGGTCTTCTGTCAAAAGAACACCAGGAGATTATGACTCAGGCGTATAAAGCGCATATGGTGACGCTCGGCAAACCTGTTCCGGCTCCTGATCCAACGAATCCGGGTGTGCGTACAGTACCATCTTCTAGTACTGCTATAGACAAGATGACTCAACGCGAGTATCTCGATCATCTCATTTCTCAAGGGACAGCCCCTACGTATAACAGGCTTGTATTACACCCGTCAAAGCGTTTAAACCCAGGAGAGAAGCTTGTAGCAGCAGAAGAGGCACATGTTACACAAGCAATTGAATCTTATGAGCAATCATGGAACGCTGCAGGACTCCATAGTAGAATTAAGGGAATACACGATTTTAAGGGAGGAGCTACAGGAGGGAGTCTTCCTGCGTTCCAAGGTCTAGGAGGTGGAGAATGGTTCAGCCTGTTTCAGAAAAACATGCGCTCCACGTCTGCTGATAAAGATATTCATAAAGGGTATCTTACTTTTAAAGATCCTCTAAAAGATATTACAGTTGAGAACATGGTAGATTACCATGAAAAACTCACTAAGGCAGGCTATACAGGGCAATTCAAAGTCCATGCTTATGGCGGTCGTACTTACTCACAGTTTGATAATGTTGTTATGCACGGTGCGGACTTGGCTGATGTAAATATTGCTCTTAAAGTCGCGCACGAACATTTTGGGAGTCAGATAGACTATATGCAGCGGGGAGTGGATGTCCCAAATCATAGCTATACACAACATCTTCAACAATATGCTGAGGATACGGTAAATAAAGTCCCCCTGACCGTCCCTGCCCTTCCCACACTCGCCTCTCTACCTACGGGAATCTCAGAGAGATCTCAGGCGGTACGGAGAAGCACAGCATGGGCACCTCATACCTCTAGTTCTGTAGGGACTGTTGCAGTACCACCTCCAGTCACTACAGCACCCTCTCGACCAGTGCCAACGTCGCCACAGGAGTCCGCGATACCTAAAGCTCAGCCGGGAGTAACCCCAGTTAAAGTGCCTGAGCCTATCCACGCTGGACCTCCACCCGGAATCAAATCCGTCTCTCCTACTGTAGAGAAAACAGTAGAGAAGATTGAGAAGAAAGCCATGGATAAATGGCTTCTAGGTGCAGGAGTCGCAGCTGGGGTAATTGGGTTAATTGGTCTTGCTTCTATTCCTAAGCACACAACACTAGAATCTCCTTCTGGTAAAAAGATGAAGGAGGATATGGAGCTCCCATATAAAGACCACTCTGCTACCGACTTTGAGAAAGCCGCTAAGTTCTGGGATACCCTCGAGAAGCATCGTAAGCGTATCTGGAACTACGGATATGATGAGCTTACCCCTGAAGTAGACAAGGCTGGAGAGCACGTTCTTAATGCAGTCTTAGGCAACACTGCAGCTCATGAAGGTCTTAGCTATCTCAACGATGTTGCTAAAAAAGGAGACTGGGAGAATAAGCTTAAGATTCCCGATGCCTGGGAGAAAGCAGTTAAAGACAACCCGAAGCTAGCGCTTGCCGTTGCAGCCGCTGCTATGCTTCCGGGTGCCACACGCATGATCCATAACGTCGCAGAGTGGCATAGACGTGAATCGGCTAACGAAGCAGAATCTCGGGCTAAGTCACATCAGACTCTGGAGTCCCCTACAGGGCAGCAGATTAAGTCTGACCTTGACCTTCCCTACAAAGCTCACTCTCAGTTTGACTATCCAAAGATCACCAGCTTCTTTGATACGCTGGAGCTTAGATACTCTGCACTGTTTAAGCCAATACGTTCCGCTCTTCGAAGACTCTATACTCTACGAACTGAGATTCTTGAGCATCTTGCTGCCAGTGATAATAGATTTATCTATCTGACTACGAGAGCGTTTCTCTATGCAGAATCTGTAGACCGTAAACTCAACTTTATCCGTCCTATAACTCCCTCTGCAATATTTGGACGTATGATGCGCTCTGCTGTGGGCGTAGATGAGTCTAAATATGGTAAAATGGCTCTAGAGGGATTAGTAGGACGCGATCTTCATATTGTAAAAGGTGCTGGACTCTTCATTGGAGCGACAGAAGCTGCTCTTTCTATCTATGGAACCTATCACCATATTAAAGGATTCCTAGGGCGTCATGCTGCTGGCCCTTATGAAGACCGAGAGCAGAAAGCAGAAGATAAACGGAGACGACGAGCGGTCAGTGATTGGCGTCAGGGCAAAGGATTCCACCCAGAGCAGCCAGATGATCAGAACATGGCCTCTGAGATCAAAGACGAGGCCCTTGAGTTTGCAAACCCAGCAGGCTCTTTGGGAAGAATCTCGGATACCTTTATGCACCCAGACCGGCACAAAGGTACCTGGGCCTACGTGGCAGCGTTTAGTGCCACTCTTGGGGCTCAGGTCTATCAAAGACGCGCAGACATCTTTAAGGGTGAAGGAGCAATATCCACGGTCTTCAACGTTTTTAGTGAGCTAACCGAAACTAAGTATGTTAATGCTCGTGCCTGGATTGGGTTTGGAAGCATGGCGGCATTTGGCCTGGTAACAGGTAAGAACTGGTCAGATCGTTTAGGCGGATTCGGTGGCCTTGGTGCAACGGTTATCGCTGACGTTGCCTCTCAGGCAGCAAGCCGCTACCTATTTAAATTTCCCGTTGTTCAAGAAGGAGTTGCTCGAGGACTCTTAGGAGGAGTAGAGCGCTACAACACCTTCTTCAATGTTACCACACCCAAGCCTCTCCTGAAGTTCCAGCATGAGGGAGAATCCCTTCGAGACTATATTGCTAATCCTAAAGCCTTTCAAGCAAAAGAGCTAGAAGCAATCGAGAATAAGATTGCTCTACTAGGACAGGAAACCATGGGGCCTATCATGGAACTTTTGCTTCTTCCTGTTCTGACTCACCTGGCAAAATCCTTTGGTCATAAGATTGATGAACTCAGTGCCCAAGGTAAGAACACCCGGGATATTAATCAAAGAGTTGCTCAGAAAAAGCGAGAGCAACAGGACGAAGACAACGAGAAGGGGCAAGCGGTATCGCAGAAAGCACGGGCTTTGCGGCAAGTACGCCAAGGAGAGCGCCGTCCTCGTCGGCGGCAGTCTCAGCCGAATCCTCCGCCGTCTGCTCCACCTCCACGGCAGTCTTCCCCACAAGAGAAACAGCAATCAGATTCCTCTAAGCACGCAGTGAAAGTCAGTACCCATATCAACGAAAATGATAGGCAACTCGATCTTCAAATGATTCAGCAAGGACATATGCAGCAGCAAAGCCGAGGCTATGCTTCTTTTACTTATAGTGACTACCATGCCAACAACTAAATTCTCCAATCTACCCTCCTCTACTCACAATAACACTTATATTGCAAGACTCTTAACCGACGCTAATGTTGCGCGTCAGGCAGACTCACGCGGCACCTCTAAAATAAGTGTTGGTGTGATTGACCCAGAAACGGGAGCTGAGATTATCACAGATATTTATGTTCCCCCAGGCGATATGGAGCGGGTGGTACTAGAAGACCCCTGGTTCTTGATTCAGAAGCAAGGGGCATTTAAACCTGATGGAGACAAATATCGAGCATTCTCCTATACAACAGAAAATCCAAAAGCTAGCTCTAACTATAAACTCTTAACTTATATAACTCCAGGTATACATAAGTATCTCCAAACTCAAGCAAATGGATTTGGCCGTGGTGCATATAAATACTTCCAACTCGCCGACGATGAATCTCGTGCGCTTGAATCTGACCCTCTATTTACGACTAAAGCAGATACCCCAGTCTCTGCAGCTTCTAGAACACGCCCTACAGCCTCTGCATCTTCTAAAGCAGGCACCCCAGCTTCTGTATCTTCTGTAGCCCCTAAAGCAGGCCGCAGTAGTTCAGCGACAAGCTCTGTACCTAAAGGCACTACAGCAAAAGAAGATGTCTTTGATGAAACCATTGATGCTATTGACCCATCAGTCTACTCTGTAGGCTCTGCTCCTTATATCTGGTCGGCTATCCCTATGCCGCACTGGGCCTATGTCCACTTCAATAAGCTTGCAGATGCCGGCAGAGACTTGCCTGAGATCTTTCAGCCTAATAGCTATATGCGTATCGGGTCTGTTGCTTTTATTCAGTGTGCAGGAGTTACGGATCTTCATATCTCAGAGAGTGCACAGGTCTCTAGTACTCCTGTACTACGGCAGGCTTCTTCTCTAAAAAGAATCTCTGGTAATATCAAGAAAACGGTAGACTTCACACTGATGTTCGGCGATCCGAAGTCTATTGCTGATGAGCTTATTCCGTTTCTTAAGCAGTCACGCAGAGCCCCGTTTATGCCTGTGATTCACCAAGAGCTCTATGATGCAGGCATCGATGCCTTAGCTATTGAGTCTATTAATATCACCACAGTACCAGGGACTCCTGAGCTTCTGCAAGTACAGATACGGGCACAGCAGTTTAACTGGAGACGGTACCTACTTGATGCAGAGGAGTTTGATCTCTGCATGAACTACCCACTAATGGACATCTGGCTTGCGTACCCCGGGGACGAGGAAGAAGATATCCCGTATTATGCAAAGCCCCCAAACTACGCTGAGCTTCTTGAGCCTTGGACCAGCTCTTTTGACTGCTTTACGCCTTCTCGTGCCTGGCTTGCTCTTGTCAATGATAATGAGAGTGCTTCAGATACTCAGGGAATCCATGAACTGTTTATCCGTGGTGGTGGTACCAGTAAACCTACTAACCTTCTCTATGATGCAATAGGAGCAATTGGGAGTGGGAATACTGCTAGTATTCCTACTCTGGATTCTTCTCCAAATATGATTGAGGATACTGGGGCCTTGCAGGTTAAAGACGACCAAGGGAATCACTACCTTGCTATTCGTCTTGCTTCTCCTGCACTCATGGAGGCAGGATTTGCGCCAACTGCACGTGATGGTGCAGATATTATTGTCAGCCAATTGGTACGCACCCACTCAGATGACCCAAACATCGTAGATGTGCAGTCCTATCTTATTAATGATCAGAAATCTATCAATGCAGGAGAGAGTCAGCGTAGTGTCAAATATACGTCGCTTCTCAAGGGAGAAGCAACCTTCGATCACTCCTATTGGGGGCTCTGGAGAAAAGATCGTCTAGGGCATATGCCCAGAATGGGAGGGCCTGATAAACGTCAATCTTATCTATCGAGTCCTTTAGGAGTTGCTGCACAGCTTACATTCCTAGACCCGACCCGGCCTGCCTATATCGCCACACATGCCTTTGAAGACTTGACAATCCTGAACGTTACTGCAGGAATGCGCAATACCCTGGCGGAGTTCTCTCCAGAAGATGAAGATACTCCAACACACCAGCACATTGGCTCATCTGATATTGTCCTGACGATTGAAGCTCAGTGCCCAGAGCTGACTGCTCGTGCTCTTGAAGACTTCATGCGCTCAGTCTCGCGCCTGGCAGTAGACTTCCGCGGGCAATGGGACGGATCTGCTTATGGCGGTTACTGCTACATTAGTAACGAGATTGCACGGCTTGTGGGAATCACTACGGCTGTTCCAGTCTCACTAGCAGTGGATACAGTACCTATGTTCCCAAGTGAGAGAAGAATCTCGATGACCTTCATCTCGTTTGATATAGCTCAGCGGCGTATCAGTACTCCATCAGACTTTGGAAATACAGATATGTCTAAGTATGACAAACGTCATGCTCCTGGCACATCAGATTCTTCGTTTCAGCTTGACTATAACCGGCAAGACCTGCATGCAGACCAATATGCCGTACTGGATAAGCATCTCCAAGGCGTATGTCTATATCCTGATATCCGTCCCCCGACTTGGACTCGTCTTAAAAAGTGGGTTGAAGATATTAGTGAAGGTAAAGTGTGGGATTACGCAAATGGCAGGCCTTTCCCCGATTACTCGTTTCTTCCTTTCTGGAATTACGATAAGTCCTATTGGCCTATAAAGAATAAAGGTGGATTCCTAGACCATGTAGTGCAAGATGGATTCCATGAGAACCATGTATTCCACTCAATTAAAGGAAGTACCACAGCCGAGTCCAAACTTGGATTTGAGCCCCCTACTCTTGAGATTCTTGATGCCGGTGGTAAGCCTATCCCAGGAGCGATACGTGTCGGCTACGCAGATCCGGACTTCTACTGCTGCCCGCGGGGAGACCATCGCAAAAACGTTGGGAAAGACAAAGTCGAAGCTGCGTGCCGAGTCTTGTACGGAAGTACTACTGACGGATCTTCCGCCAATAAAGAGATTCAAACTACAGCGCATCAATCTGTCTATTGGGGCTCAGATGGCACCAAAATGTCTACGACATTTGGAAGCAAAGACATGAACTTTGCAGATGACGTAACTACAGCACGCTCTGCTAATGCCCATCGAATGGAGACTTATAACGATCCAGAGAATCTGACTTCTGTGTCTGCAGGAGGACCAGGCCGTTCCGTACTTCCTGTTCCTAGACAAGCCGCTAAGGATAATAGTCGTGGACAACTAGAAGGAACATTCGCGTCTCAGCCCTATAAGACCTCTGATACTCAGTATGCCACTGCAGCTGAGGCAACTGCTGCTGGAGATGGGTATGACCCATCAAACGAGTTTGGTTACCTATATATAGACCTCATCAGAAAAGCTTCTAAAGACCATGGGGTTGAGGTGGCATTAATTCAGGCTGTTATCAACAAAGAGTCTACTGGTCGTCCACGATTGGTTAATTCTCTTGGATTCTCAGGATTAATGCAGATAAAGCCAGGAGCCAGTGAGGGTGTTCCTCTTAATGCAACAAGAGAGCAGCTGCTTGATCCTGCACACAATATTGACTGGGGTACATTTGAGTTAGCTGGGTGCTTAAAGCGCCATCCTGGAGATCTGGCCCTTGGATTAGCAGATTACAACGCAGGTCAGGGTACTGTTCGAAAATACCACGGAGTGCCACCATATAAAGAGACGCATGACTATATAAGAATAGTATCTGCTAACTATAATAGGATCCGTCTGCGTAAGTCCCCTGAGACAATTCATAAAGAATCTGATCAAAAGGCAAGTCTCTCTGGTCGGATTGATGCATTACAAACTGCATATGAGAAAAGAACCGCGCCTCAAGACGCCCAAATTAAAGCAGCGCAAGATGCAAATGATGCTATTAGCGGAAACCCACTTCTAAACATAGGACAAAAGCTAACTTTACAACTCCCCAATGCATGGAAGGCTGTAAAAGCTTTTGGTAGCAAGATCCCAGAGGCGGTTAGCACTGAGTCTGAAGTTTTCAAACTAAATGGAGATGAGAATGCTGACCCAAATGCAAATGCAGCATACCCCTATGTCAACGTCGTCCCTTGGGATGCAGATAGAGCCGCCTATGATCCTATTGCAGGAGAAGACATCTTTTGGTCTTATCGTAGATCAGAAATGAGCGGGAGACTCTTACAGGCATTTCCTACATTTTGTATAATGATTGCTAGTGGTGGGCCTGTATTTAGAGTCTGGAGACTCTCAGATGTATTCTATGGACTTCATAGCCCGGTAGAGATTAATACGTTTGCCTCTCGTAAAGTTGCCGGCGACTCCTGTGAGATTACATTTGCAGACCCTTATAATAACCTCTCGGCGGTATCTGCTGATATTCTAATTGCAAAGCAAAACGATACACGAAGTATTGTAGATATCCGGGACGTTATTGAGGGAATTATTAATGAGTTCTATCCCACAGATGACCTGGCACGCCGCCGAGAAGAGGAGCTTAAAAGTGTTCTGCTGAAACCGGGTAATCGCCTGCATGTTCGTCTCGGCTTTGGCTCCGATGCTGCGAATCTTCCTATTGTCTTTAATGGTACAATTACTACAGTAAATCGTAAAAGTGATATGGTACAGGTGACAGGGCTTGGGGATGGGGTAGAACTTACTAATCCTCTAAACCCGGGGACCAGTGATCAGGGCGCTTACGTGCGTTCCGGCGATGGTGGAAGTGGAGAAAACATTCGGAACATTATCTGTTCTTACTTCACGGACACTGAATCAGATCAGATGCGGAAAGATATGGGGATTGCAGGTATTCCCGCACAAATAGCTGATAAGGCTACTGCTGGCTACTTCTTCGGGGGTAATCCTTATGGAATTACTCACTTTGGGACTCTTAACAGAGGTCTTCTTGGGTTAACGGACATGGGAGAAGTCGGCCCTAATATTTACTCAGGATTCTCAGAGACACCTGTGAATGTTACCTATGCTAGTGACGACCTGCCCATTGTTGCTAACTTAATTCCTCAACTCTATCATGCAGCAACAGAAGATATTGAATCTACTATTCGCTCTGGAGCTGATAAATTATTTGGAGTCTATACAGGTGATGGATTCACAGCTAACATGGACGAGTGCTCTTTGTTCCGGCGAATGGGCGGTGAGCCTGTGGTTGGACTTGACATGGAGAAAGCAAGCCCCTGGGATGTTATCAGCACTCTTCGCTATGTTGCCAAAGACTATATTCGAACGGTAGATACTTTTGGCCTGCGAAGCAGCCTCTTCTTTGGTAAGTCTTATTGGCCCTACCATTATCAGTACGACTATGCTGCTATTGGTGCCTACAGGAAGAAGAGAATCACAAGCCCGTTTATTCCCGGAGTCGCCGCTAACTCAGGATTTCTTCCAGATGCAGGAAGTAAGCTTACTGGAGGAGATGGAGACCCACTCTATGACCTAGAAGTGGTCTTCCGTCGCCGACCTTATATGCAGGTACACGTCGCACACTCGGGACACAATCTTATTGGCTCAGAAATAGAAGCTACAGACGAAGACTGGTCCAGTATTGTTCAAAGCATGGGAACATGCTGCGGTATAGGTGGAATAGAGACAAGCTTTGCACAGTTCTTGGATGTAAACATCTATCCTGAGATGCAAAGACTTAAACTCGTTAAGTCAGGACTCTATTCTAGTTCACAAATGAGGTGGGCTGATGCAGGCTATAGTTTGGCAACAAGCATGCCTTGGCTCTCTACTAACGTACTTAATAATCATGCTGTCGGAGTCCTGCATGATGAAGTACGGGATATGTACCGCGGTAATATTGTTGTCTCAGGTAACCCCTACGTTAAACCGTTCCATCTTCTTCATCTTGATGACGATATGAAGAAGATGACGGGATTAGTAGAGGTCAAAGAAGTGGCTCATAGCTTCACGGCAGGAGGCGGATTCGTTACTATTATGTCACCGGACTGTTTAGCAGCAACCGCGGATCCTAGTATGAGTCTGATCTGGGGCCACGCAATCACGGTCGTTGGTCGCGTCATGGCTGGCAATATCTTAATGAAGCTAGTGACGACGCGCTCTGGTCGTTACCTAATGCGTAAGGCCGCCGCTAAGATGATGGCCTCAGTCGATGTCGTTGACCGCGCCCTGGACCGCGGTATCGGCCGTCAGCTGAAATTTACAGAGTCTTATCTAAGTAAAGTATTCCGTACAAGATGGGTGAAATCTATCCCTGGTACACTAGTCGTTGCGGGATTCAAAGGGATCGATGATAGCTACTTTGGTGGAAAGAATCTGCATGATAGACGTAGTATACAAGACGAGTTTACACGTCAAGCAAAAAAGAGAACTCTCCGTGTAGATAAGAATAAGTTCAGCACCAAAAAAGACCCGGGCTTTGTCAATAAATTACAATCAATAGATTATAATCACCTAGAGAATAGAATCCTAGGTCGTAAGATGAATAAGAGTGCCTACGATGACATCTATAAAGCAACAGTAGAGAATGAGTATAAGTACTCACTGAGTACCCTGACCGAAGAAGAACGAAAAGACCCTGAGTTCCTGAAGACTCTTCGTGAACGGGTAGAAAAAAGAGTTACACAGCATACCCATCAGTTTGACCCCGGGGATAACGTAACTAAAGCAGGAGATCCTATTGAAGAAGAGACTCTTCTGCACAGATTTCAGATAGGGGTTGACCCGGACCATGGAGAGGGTAGTAAATGGAATCCCTTCACTCTGCTCCGAAGAAAAAGAGCAATCAAGGCTACTAAAGAGAATCCTAGCCGCGCTACTGAAGTGACAAAAGAAGCCTATGAAGCTCTGGCAAGAGAAGAGAAAGACATTACTGCACTTATTGAAGAACTAGAAACAGGTAATAAAGACCGAAATATTGAAGAGTATAACAAGATTCTTCGGTCAGTTCAGAACATTGCAAGAAAATCTAAGTCACCTAAACTTATTGCTAAGGCAAAGGCAGCAGAAAAGAAGGTCTCTAAAGTCCTGGATAAGGCCCAGGGAGAAGCGAATGATGTAATCCAGAAAGAAGTAGTAGAAAAACTGAATCTTAAGATTGCAGATGCACAGAAAAATCTAGACGAAGCAAGCAAAATCAGTGCAAAACTTCCAGGCCGGGAGAAGAAAGCTGCACAGGCAGAGCGTTTCCGTCTTCAGGCTACCCTGAATAACTATAAGCGACTTAAGCAAAGAGTCCTTAATGCCAACACAGGCTCTTCCGTCTCGAAAGAAGAAGCCCTTGCAAAGCTTATCAGCTCAAATGAGAAGCTAAGCTCACTCATTACCGGTACCTTTGCCTCTTATGGACACTGGGTACCTGAAGGCCATGAAGAAGGTGTACTTCTTGCCGGAGAAAAATTGGCTGAGAAATCTAAGAAAGCAGTAGAGCTCGCCCATAAAGGAGTGGATAAAGCTAAGAATCTTGGAAAAGCAATTAGTGCATTAGCAAGAGATGATAAAGGACTCTCCTTGCTCATGGGAGGAAAGAGAATCGCTAAAGCAGTTTTCAGCCTCTGCACTGGGGGATGCCTGACAGTACTAGATCGTTACCTCATTAGTCGTCATGCGCTTTTCTGTCAGCCACTGCAATCCTGTGGCAGAGAATTCTCTGCAGGAATCAATGGGCATCGAGGCCTTGTTGTAGGAGATCATCTTGGTCAACTAGATAACATGCTGTCATATATATTTGATGACACAAAATCCCCTCTGATTGCACAAGTAGCAACAGGATTAGTTGGTCTGGGTGGGATTCATTTCACTCCTGACCCTGCTCAGTATCAAGAGATCACCGATGGTCTAGGGATTCGTACCAACGAGACTCCAGAAGATACCGAAGCACGCTATACTGACCACTTGAGAAACCTCAAGGCTCTAAATGCACTAGGATATAATTTGGAAGACCCAACACAATCAGCCAATGGTCCTACATCAACAGTTCCTGGGGGCCCGGGATCAGTTCCCGGAGCATCGGGTGGAGTCCCTGGAACAAACTGGCATGGTCCAATTGTTGGAGCTAAAGGATTTGCAGCAGCATTACTGGCTGTTAATCCATATTCTATCGTACCAAAAAGTGACCATACCTGCGCAGAGTTTGTCTCTATGGCACTTATAAGAGCAGGCTACAAAATGAAAGTTGTTGTTGGAGCTGAGGCTCTGCGAGACAAAATTGTGGGGGACGGTGGTCTTTCTCATCCGGCCCCGGCATTACCTGGAGATGTTGTTTATTTTAGTGGTGGTAAATACTTCCATAACAGCAGAACCGGACATATGGGATATGCTGTAGGTGATGGCACCTATTGGGGATCTTCTGCGCATGTAACCAAACGGGGTACTATTGATGGAAGTGTAAGATGGGGTGGGTCGGGGGCGCAGGTAGAAATTATCACTCCCCGTGTTCACCAATAATTTCAAATAAAATATATGGAGTCTTTGTACTATGATTCTTAAAAACAGAACCGGCATAGTTGCGACTGAGTATAGAAGAGCAGTTGCCTTGTTAAACAACGCTACAAATCTTAACTCTGTTCCTGGACTTGACACCCAAGGAAAAACCTCAGGATATTGTGCCCATACTATTAAACATATATTTGGTGAGGCTAAGGTTTCCTGTACTGAAGATATAGCCGAAGCAGAAAATGCTGTAGCTTTAGGCAAAGCCTGCAGAAATCACCCTGAGATATTCGAGTCTTATAATTCTGCTCCTATAACCCAGATTCCAGACGGTGCTCTTTGCTTCTGGGATGATCTGGGGGAGGGTAACGGACATGTTGCTTTTGTTATGAGTGATAGCAGCAGTAGATATATATTGGGGAATACTAATGGAATCCTTAAGGTAAGGAATCTTGGTGGTATATATTCTCATCCAACAAGTTGGGTGCTTCCTATTTCTAAGTAATTGACATAGAGACTCTAAAAGGGTATAATGAGGTGAAACATGCGTGCGAAGACTCTTGCCGAACATATTAATAGTAAAACACAAGCTAATGCAATCTCTGCCAAGGGCACAATCATCAGTGTGTATACTGACCCAAAGAATGCTGCCGCTTCTGGTGGTACTTCTCTTTGGGAGTGGATAGTCCACCCAGAAAACCGCACTGTTGGAGTCAGAATCACAGCAACAGGTGCAGCTATTCCACGTTACTACCCTAATGTAGGATGGAATAGCGTAAACGTTGGCCATTTCGGTATGACAATGCCCAAAGTAGGGGATGGGGTTATGATAGGGTTCATGAACGGCTCTACAGAGTTCCCCTATATTATCTCTCATTATCCAGGTAAAGATACCCAGGCAGCAATTGAAACCTCAAACACTCCCAGAGTAGCAGTGCCTGCTGCTGCAGTAGTTGCTTCTCATGCAGGGATCTCTTTACCTAATCCGCCTCCATTGCCTCAAAATGCGTATAGATCTCCAGAGTGGTATAAGGCTAATGAGCAGAAACAAGAAGAGACGACTGCGGCTCTTCTTAAAGCAGACCCTTTAGTTCCTATGCCTGGCGGCGGTTATGGCTCCAAAAAGGATATTCCTCTCTGGGCGGCCCAGTTTAAAAAATATAAGGAATCAGGAGGAAGTGGTGAATGAACTTTAGTGGTATACACTTCCCAAAGATGGAAGACTTTCGAGCTCTCTGCTTTCCCCCCGAGAATCCACACCCATCAGAAGAAGCAAAAGATATAGCCAACACTGTTGTTCGCCATAACTTAACTGTTGTTCGACACCCTGAGAACCAAGGCGGGATTGTAGTACTAGAAGACGGCTCTGTAGAGATTCGCAGTGGGCACCCAAGTAACGCAAATGAATTCGGGTCTGCCATTGTACTGCATCCAAATGGAACGGTCTCTATTATTGCCCCCAATGGGCTCGTTCATTCGGGCACAGGGACATTCCTTCCGGACTCGCCGTCTAGCGCACTGAAGTTCTCGCACGGTACAGTTGCCTTTAATCCTCGTTATGAGGAATTTTCCAAGCCTCTGTGCTTGCGATTTCCACTTCCCATCCCATTGACTGAATTATTTCTCCTAGGAATCCTTCCTGGGAGTCCTGTACCTGTTCCTGTTCCTCTTGCCGCAATCGTTGAGGAAATCCCACTCTACACTGAGCCTGAATAATGTCACTATCTTTACCCTCACTCCAAGGCACTCAAGCTGTTGATCTTGCATTGACTCTTTCTGGAGATCTAACACTAGGACCAGATGGGGATCTAGCACTGATTCAGGGAATCAGCGTTCTTCAGCAGGAGGTCATCTTTCGTCTAAAGACAAAAAGAGGTGACTATCTGTATCGTCCTGAATGTGGTACGGAACTTGAGACTCTTGTTGGTTCTCCTAACTCTCAAGATACGGCTAATGCTGGTGAGCTGATGATTCGGGATGCACTTAGCCATGACGGACTTATCAACACAGTTGCTTTAGAGATCTATAGCTGGCCAATATCCACAGATCAGATTGTATTCAGGATTCTTATCGATAGTGATTTCTATGGATTCTCAGTAGAAAATACGCTCTCTCTAGAGATAGTACTTGACCTAAAGGAAGGACTTATTCTGTAATGCTGCCAATTCAACTCGGCAAAAGTGATCCAATCTACCAAAAGTTCTTCAAGAATGAAGTAAACTCTACCTTCATTGACTACCCGGCCGGTGGGATTATGTTCCAATACAATGGACACCCCCGGGGAGTGGCCTCAGAGCTGCGCGTCCTGGGTATCGCCGGAGATGTTACTGCTTGCGGACATTTCCGTACCAAATACCCGCTAATGGTTCTAGCCTCTCAAGGCGCTAAAGTCTGTGCGAGAGTCGTACTCAAAGACTGCCCACTTACTGCGGAAGAGCTTTACTTTGCTAACGTAATTATTCTGCAGAGAGCAGCAGACCCTACGCTAAGAAGCTTTGTCGAGAAGATTGCACGTCTTACCAAAGCTACCGTAATCTATGACCTTGATGATTACCTACACGGAGTCTCCTCGAAGTCTCCTGCCTTTACTGTTTATAATACAAACACAAAACAGGGGCAATCTGTACTCACCACTATTAGCGACTTCCTTGGCGGAGTCCACGGTGTTACCTTCTCAACGCGAGAGCTGCAGGCGGCGTACTCTAAAGATGTGGACTACTCCCATGTTCTTGTAAACGGACTTGATATTACACTCGGAGACCGTGATTGGGATGACACCAAACCTAAGTATGACTGGCGTAGTGTAGCTGAGTCAACGGGATGTGCTGTAGATTCAGACTCTCTTCTCTTTATGTTTGCAGGTGGATCAACTCATAGTGAAGACTTGGAGCAGCTAGGCTCGTCTATTGCAGAGATTATTGCCAAGACAAAGAATACTTTCTTTGGAATCTGCACAAACCCTCATCTAGCCAAGTCTTTCTGTGTAGATAAATGGAATCTTCCTCTGGATCGTATAGTGTCTATCCCTACGACCCAGTTCAAAGACTTCCCTCAGATCTGGAGTGCCTCAGATATTAATATCGCTCCTCTCTCCAATACGATATTCAATCAATGCAAAAGTAATCTGAGACTCTTAGAAGGCGGTGCCTTCTCTACTCCTTATGTCTGCAGCAAGGTTGCCTCCTATTTCAGATTCCATCAGGAAACAGAAGGAAAAGCAGGAGAGCTTGTTCTGCCTGGTCAGAACTTTGCACCAGGAACTATTAAACTCCTACAGAATAAAGATCTACGGGAAGAAAAAGGGGCATTCATTCGGGAGTACGTTCGAGCAAACTATGATATTCGAAAGACAATGGGCTCACTGGTCTATACGATCAAGGCCATTGAGGAGAAGCGGTACGGTAAACTAGCTCTCCCGTCTTTTCTCGATATTCAAGATGCTGTACATAACCGACCCAGAATGACCGTTCCTCTTCAAGCAAAAGATAAGTGTCCCTGTGGATCAGGGAAGCAGTATAAGCGGTGCATGTGCGCTCCGGCTTATGGGCGTGTGTAGGAAACTCTATGAAAACGATTAACTTTGGACTCCCTCAGATTACATTCTCCTTTGGCGGGAAGTGTCTGGACTTTCATATCTTAATGTCACGGCTTATGACTACTCTAGCTCTTGTGGGTACCGGAGGAGCACTCGCTCATCTTATTCCTGTAAGCTACGTAGCAACCATTGATATTGTAGTTGCGGTCTATAACGCCCTTGTTCCTTCTGTCTTGACTCCAGCAGGTCTAACCCGAGACATCATCCCTACGACAAACGATACAACAGCAAATGACATTAAGCCTAAATTAGCTGTGCAAGACACACCAAGCTTGGAAGAACCAGCCCCTGCTCCAGAGCCCTCCAACACTAAAAAGGACTTTACCTGGTGAAAACAATCTATATTGGCTCTTCTCTTCTTGGAGATGCACTTTTTGCAGAGCCTGCACTTCGCGCCTATTCTCAAGTACACGGAGAGCCTGTGCCTCTTATTCTTAATGGGCCAGCACGGGAGCTATACGAAGGGAATCCCTACGTAGATCTTCTGCCTGAGGGAAGTAGCGCGGATAATACTTGTATTAAGATTACCCCGGGGATGGCATTTCATTTTGCAGGGTCTTGTGGAAAGGCTATTATTACGGGATTCTTTCCTCAGCTTGGACTTGACTCTATTCTATATGATGTTAAACCTAAACTATACTTTACCATTGCCCCACGCGACCCAGATCCAGACTCCGAGTACCTATGTATTGCACCATTCTCCGCTTCCTGTAGTGTGCATACTTCAGGTATTGCAAATAAAACCATAGCACTGAGCTGGTGGGTTCAACTTGTGAATGCCCTGGACTATCCCGTTATCTCTTGTGGAAACAGCCAGGAGCCAGAAGTCCCCGGGACCATAAATCTGAGGGGGAAACCACTTAGAGAAATTGCCTCCGTTCTCAAACACTCAGCACTAGTTATTGCAGGAGATACAGGTATTACCGCAATCGCCGCTGCTCTAGACTGCAACATTGTTTTGCTGAACGCAGCACTCCCGTATACGATGATACTCCCACAGAGCGCAGGCAAGATAGCAATCGTCCAATCACACATCCCGCCATCTTGGGCAGTCAGTGAAGTCTTAGAAGCAGTTCAGGGTGTACTTCAGAGAGTAAAAGAGGCTAATTAATGCCAAGTCCAAAACCAAGCTTTGAAGAGATTCAAAACTCTGCACAAGAAATGCTCAGCTCTCGCTGTGGTATTACAAACTTTGCAGAAGGATCTGCTGCCGGGACAATTGTCAATATTCTCACTACAGAGTTAGGAAAGATATATGACCTGCTGACTCAGGCTGAGATGGCCCGCTCTATTGATGATGCCACAGGTAAAGACCTGGACAATCTCGCCCGTCCATTCGGGATTCTAAGACGCCCCGCGATACGCGCCGGATCGACGAGTGGCTCGGCACAGGTCATGTTGACAAACAACTCCGCTGTCCCTGTGACACTCTCTCCTTCTATGTCTCTCTGGTCTCCTAGTAACCCATCGACACGCGTCTATATAGCTTCTAATGCTGTGATTCCTTCTGGAGGCTCAGCTGCCATCTATGTCCAGTCTCTCTATGCTGGTAACAGCTATAACTTTGGTGTAGGGCAGTTAACTGCACATAACGGGCCTGCTGGTGTTGCTGCAACGAACTTCATGCCTATCTCGGGTGGCTCTTACCAAGAAGACGATGATGCATTCCGTTATCGAATTACTCAGGTCATGCAGTCTTCGCTCCTAGGAGGGCCGTCATCTCTTTCAGGTATTGAATCTGCTCTGCTCTCATTCCCTGGAGTCTTGGACGTAATTCTTATGTCAGAAGCACGGGGAGCAGCAAGCCTAGATGCAATTATTATCCCAGAAGGCGGGACTCTTCCTGATGATGACTTTTTGTCTTCAGTGCAAGAACAGATGTCACGTTATGCTGCTGCTGGGATCTCTGTACGTGCCAGAGCACCTAAAGTTGTTGGGATTACTACAGAAATAGTGATCTCCGCTTCGAGTCCTTCTTATGGATTAGATTCATCTGCACAGCTACGTGCGAGTCTCCAGACTCTTGTTGAGAACTATATCAATTCCCGTACTGTTGGGGTCCCTACCTCTAGCCGAACCTATTACCGAGCAGGAGGAGACGGTGATTCTAATATCTCGTACTCTACACTTCTCGCTATGGCAATAGATACGGCCCGGGCAGCACTGGGCCCAGGATTCCGAAGCCTTTCACTGATCTTCTCAGTAGATGGTGGTGGAGCTACACTTAATGGCGATCTCTACGGAAGAGAAGGGGAAGTGTTCCGTTCTCGTTCTGTTACTGTAAGGCTCAGCTCTAGTAATGTTTAGTGACCTTTATCCAAGAATCCAGAAGATAGAAACAGCGCTACAGAAGTTCTTTACTTCTACGCTTCAGTACCTCTTTGATATACGGCACGATGTAGTTCTTTCCCATAAGCTCTACCTATCTGGAGATCCCCAGAGTGATCTAGAGGCATCCACAAAACACTATGTCGACTATATGGCTCGCCATACTAGTGGTAGTGGTGGGAGTGGAAGTACTATGGGTGCCACTATAAACGTAGGGGCGACCACGACTCTTTCTTCAGGGACTCCTGCTACTGTAGCAAATATTGGGACTGCTAGTGCTGCTATCCTCAGCTTTGGAATCCCACAAGGTGTTATAGGCGTACAAGGAGTCTCGGGTGCGACAGGTTCCCCGGGGGCGTCAGGCACAATAGGCCCTATAGGAGCTTCAGGTGCTACTGGCCCTGCTGGCTCTGTAGGTGCTTCTGGAGCAGCAGGAACCAATGCCAGTGTAATTGTGTCTGATGGAACGCATTCAGTCAGTGGTGTCACCGAAATTGACTTCACTGGTGTAACCGTTTCTGCTGGGACAGGTACAAAAGCAAATGTCGTTGTTGTCACTGGGAGTAACTTTACCCCTGGTGCAGTTCAAGCTCCAGCAAGTGTCGTCTTTGACCATGCAGACTACTTAGGCGCAACTGAGCTAATTACATGGCGAGCAAAAAACACCACTGCATACAGTGCTGGAGCAATTGAGTTCTATGGCTGGCAAACCTCACCAGATAACACAACATGGACAACAGAAGTGTTTGGCGGAGATAGCTATCAGGGTGTAGGTATTGCAAACGGTAATCAGTATGTGAGGGTACGAGCCTACCCTCTTGTATCTAGTACAGGGACAACTACGCCCTCTGGGTGGGTGTCTTCGTCGGTACAAGCATATGTATCTTCAGTCTCCAACAGTAGCACTTTTATCGCACCAGTGTCTGGTTACCAGGCACTTCTCTCAGTTGCACCAGGGTACCAACTTGCGCCAGGGTCGGCTTCCTTTGTGCCCGCTCCACTCCTGACTGACCGCACGAGTGGAGACAGCACCAGTGGTTATGCCGGATCGTTAGTAGGAACACTCGGAGCGGTTACCAAAACAACGACTAATACTACTAGCATGATTGAACGGTGGCTTCTCAACGCGACAAGCGGAACGGTTGCTGCTGCTTCGGTGACAACTCCAGGAAACAACTTATCACTTTCTGGGTCTTATATCTGGGGAACAGACACTCAAGGTAACTATTTCAAGAGTGCTGGAGGACTCGGAGCAGGAACATTGAATGTACCATCAACTGGCCCACTCTCCGTGGAAATCCTGATGCTCGATGACGGAGTATCTGGAGTATCCCAAATCCCAATCCAATTACTAGACCCGGCTTCAACGAACAATATCCTGTTTATCCAAAAGCAGACAAGTGGTGCCTATCGAGTCGACATGCGAAACTCCAGCAATACCGCCTACCAGGTTACAGATGTCGCTGCTGCTGTTGCTGGGCCTATCCACCTAATAGGTACCTTTGACGATGTGGCGCAAACACTAACACTCTATAAAAACGGTATCAGTGTAGGATCTGCTGCAGGACCTAGCACTCGGCTCGGGAACACCTCAGCCCAAACTTATCTTGGAGCATACCAAGGATCTGCACAGCCTTTTACTCATCCAATCTACTATGCAGCAGTATTCACCAAGGTTATCTCAGCCAGTGAAGCGCTGGCTCGATATCAAGCAGCAGTTCCGCAGGCTTCAACAGTATCTGCCTTGCTAGATATAGGCATACTCGGAAGCCTTCCTATTAGTACTATTAAGGTCACACGTACATGGTCGCAGCAGCTTTCCGAGGTCTTAGAATATTCGGCTAATGGAACAAGCTGGACGACGATCCCAACTGGATATACCCCTGTTAGTAACGCAGGAACAGCAACTAGCTTGCAAACAACTGTGTCGTTAGGAACATCCATTAATTCTCGATACTTACGTTATTCTAGTAGAGATTCAGGTACAGGTGCAGCAATTGTTTTAACCGATTTTGGCGTATCTGGTGCAGGGAGCTCGATAGTGGGCGTAAAACCACCACTAGGAACCGCGCTGAAAACGTCTGCACAGTCCAGCCTTATCACCGGATTAGTTTTATGCGCTCCGATTTGGGAAGGCGGCGGCACAACAATCACAAATGTTGTCAACGGTACAACAGCAACACTGGGTAGTGGATGGACGTGGGGAACGCAGGGCGGCTTTACCGTTATTCAAGGCAATGGCAGCCAGAGCAACACTATATTTTCCGGGATTACTGCTCTAACAGGCGACTTCACACTTCTGTGTATTGCCTATGCTATTAGCCCTACAAGTGGGAGCTACAATACAAATGGCTTATTTTCACAAGGAATAGATGGAACTCGTTCTATCACCATGCAAGCATACGAGTCATTTTGCTATTATAGTGATGGAACGTACAATGATATAAACTTCTCATCCACACCAAATGCAGTATTTGATGCGACTGTAAGGAATGGAAACATTCTGACAACTTATTCTTTGGCTAGTAGTTCTCCAGTTAGTATCGGAACGTCTACATCAACAGGGACAACCACAGCATACACATCAACAACTCCCGCGTGGCAGATTGGAGGGGCGATGGGAGGGCGGCCTCTTAACGGGTACATGACAGCAGTCTGTTTGTGGAACCGAGCTTTGACCATGGTAGAGCTTGCCACTTTGGCAAGTGACCCATACAACATGTTTGTCGGATATTAAGCAATACCTATTCCAGCCAATACACAACATAGTATTTTAGGCCCCAACCAACAATTGACTACTGGATCTTGAATTAAAGGAGAATCTCTAATGTATCAATCTCAATCTCAGCGGATTCCTACAGATGCTGAAAAAGCAATCTTAACTATTTATAGTACAACCGGCAATGGTCATGGCAAAACCCCGACCCAAATGGCCACAGAACTTAATGACGTTAGACGTGTTGTGCTTAATCCGACTCTGACTGACCCGCTTAAGGCTGTACCTAAGACTACTATTACAAAGTCAAGTGTGCAGAATCTTCTGACGTTTGTTATTATGGAACTGCTTTCAGCATCTACGCAAGATACTGTAAAGCTTGCAATATATAAATATATTCAAGAACAGGTCAATGCTCATGACGGAGACTACATTCAATCTGATGTAGCGCCCTATGCCCAGCGGATGATTAGTGATAGTTTAATAACAGCAACTAGCATGCATGCCCTGACTACCGATCCCGACCCAACCTACCAGCCTACAATTGCAGCAGGCCCTTTAGCTTTCCAGCTATTTGGCGAGAATGTTGTTGTTGAGGCTTCGGACTTTAGTTAAGTCCGATCTACCATTAGAAAAAATACCATGTCTAAACCTATTGCACACACTACCAAAGGGAAAGGAGCTAACTATGCTCCTACAGATAAAGGAGCAGGAATGACTGCTGCTGGGCGTAAAGCCTACAACAATAAGAATGGCTCCAAGCTCAAGCCTCCCGCTCCGCATCCGACCACAGACAAAGATGCAGCACGTCGTAAATCGTTTTGCTCTCGTATGAAAGGCGTTGTCTCTCATGCGAAAGGCCCAGCAGATCGGGCAAAGGCTTCTCTCAAAAAGTGGAACTGCTAAGCAGAGTACTATTCTATCAAGTGGCTTACTGCCAAGTTCCGAAAAGAGAATTTTGTTCTCTATAATGCGACGAACGGCGGTGAGTGCGGTGGAAAACCAAAATGACTAATATAGTGTATGGATCACAGAGAGGACAAACTTTAAGTTTTCCTTGTACTTCTACTGCTTTAGCAGATCCTGGGGTGGACGATGGTCTACTATGGACCGGTGGATTTAACTCAAATAGCTATTCTCCAAATGGTTGGAATATCGTCGCTTCAGGATTGCCAGCAGATGCAAGTGCAGAATATCCTGGATATACTCCTGGTGGAAGTAGTCAATATCCCTATTTTCCTAATCCTACGTACTCTTCATCTCCTGCTGCTCTAGGAGGGGGTTTACTTTCTGTCACTATTCCCTCTGATCCTACTTACTCTCCTGCAGGAAACTACGTACCTACCGTACTCATACGCTACCCTTTAGCCGCCAGATTTTGTATGCCTCCTAACGGAGGCCCTGGTCCCTACTATTGGGATCGGATAGTTTTTCAAGGATCGTTTACTATTGTTGAAGGGGTTGCTCCTAGTGGTTCTTCATCAAGCAATAGTCAATCTTCTAATAGTTCATCTAGCAATCTTTCTTTAGCCTCGTCTAGCAATCTTTCTTCTTCAAGTAGCCAAAGGAGTCTCTCGTCTATAAGTTCGCAGAGTCTCACAAGTCTTACCAGTACAAGTTCAGGAGTCTCTGCATCTAGTTCTTTAAGTTCTGCACTTTCTGGTTCTTCAGGCTCAACTCCTTCTAGTTCCTTTAGCAATTCAGCTACAAGTCTTATCAGCACTGGTTCAGGAGTCTCTGCATCTAGCTCTGGTACTACTGGCAGCTGTGTTCCTATTAATAACTACTATGTTAATCTTAGAGGGTGGGAAGTAGGTCAGAGGACGAATGAGTTTCTCTCAGACTATGCACATACCGAGACTTCAACGCTTGTCTGGAGAGATGAGCTTGCCACCACAGAAGTCCGGACACGTCAGCAGCTTATACACTATGACTATGGAGATGCTGGGATTCCGTCATGGCTAAAGGGAGCTAAGTCTTTTGATGTTCTAAACGGACTTGTCCCTTATCCAGACCGTTCCATTCTAAGGGCACTAACAGACCTATTCCGTGCCCGTGTTTTCTCATTGCCTATAGAGCAGGCGATGTCATGCTTTGGTCCTGGATCTGATCTGGAGACAGGTAAACAGAATCTTCGGTTTCGTAAAGCTTTCTTTATGTCAGCAGCATTAAGTACTACTGACCCCTCAGGATTCACCTATTCCCCGGGAGATGCAGCCACGAGCGGACTCTTCTCTACTTCAGGAACTGTAACTATTCGAGAAGCTGCTTCTTACTGGGACTTCTCTACTGCTTTTGATCCGGTGTATCTTGCTTTGGATACAGAGGAAGGGTATCTGTTTCGGAATCTGGATCCAGTGACTCAGTTTATTTCTAGTACCACTGCTCCTGTTTCGACAATCATAACTGACGACCCCGTTGCGTTTATCTGGGCAGGCTCTCCTAGTCTTTCAGACTCAACGTATATGCCTCCCGCTATGGCGGAGAGACTGGAGGCTCCAGGCCTCGACCTCTCAGGTGGAGTCTTAAGTGCAGGTGGTTCTCCCTCAGCTTCGTTTCTTTCTCCTGGACTTTCTCTTACCTATCCAGTCTCTCAGTTTACTACGAGTTAACTATGGCAGTTTGGCCTTCAACTAAATATCCGTTCTTTCTGCCCGCTGCTCCTGGCTTCACTTATGCGTTTGCAAGAAGAGAGTCTACAAACAGCTTTGAGATTCAGCAGGCAGGGATAACACTTGGTAAGGCAATGCCTGTGGACCTGTCTACGGGTATGGATACTGCAGGGCACTTATTTCGCTATCATCGACGTTCTGGAGAAGACGACTTTAGTTATGCAGGAAGACTCCAAAGAAGTATTATCTCTGCAACACTTTCTCCGTCATCTTCTACTAAACAAGACACCCAAAGGACTCTCTCGAGTATGTTTGGGAGAGTGACAATCAGTAACCCTTGGGATGGGGCTACTTCGTCTACACTTCCGGCAGCAACAACGTTCCTTGATATTATCGGTGATGTAGGAATCTGGGAGCCTGCTCAATTATTCTCACTCGCAGCTCGAGAGATAGCCCCTCTTAGCGTTACTTTACCGGGTACGTCTGCGCCTTCGGCTTCTCTCTCTGCTATTAGTACTACGGGAAACTTTGTTACTTCAAGCTCCAGCGCCATGATTAATTACCCTGCGTCGTTGGGGCTGGCTTTGAATCAATATGTGAGTGCCTTTAGGTGTCCTGTAGACCTTATGTCTTATACTTTCTGCAAGGTATATGTTAATAATCAAGTCATGTCTCCAGGACGGGACTATCTGATCTCAGCGGAAGACCCTACTGTGCTGTTTCTAAGACGCCCCATTCCGTGCGCAGCCGCAGGGTATATTCCTGTCAGGTCTGGAGACAGACGAATAGATGCTAGTCTTAAAGTACACGTGAATAATTATAGCCCACTGAGAATCCAGTATGCAGAAGATAAACTTAGCACTCTCTCAGCTTGGGGGATAGGAAGAAGCAATGAAACACTTCAAGATAACTGTCTGCCTTCGGTGTACAAGACTCTATGCGCTGTTGGACTCAATGCCCTTCCTGGTGGACTCACGACGCATGCTCTAGGTGCTAGCGGCAATGCATTTACTGTACAAAGTCTTGTTCCTCTTCCAGCAAGAGTAATCGGCAATCAGCTTGTGACTCCTACAAAGCCATTACTCTTTGGTCAGGGACTATTTGCACTAGGACTTCCTACGATAGAGAAGCGGCTCGTCAGGCGTCCAGGAGGGGCTCTGCCTACACTTCTGGGGATTACTGCGTTGCGCCATGTAAAACAGGTAACGACCTGGAGAGATAAGCCAAGTACTACTGAGACCGGATATGGCCCACCCATGGATCTAGATTCTTCTCAGATTCCGTTCTAATGAAAAAGCTCTTACTTAAATCTTATCTATCCCCCGGGGATATCGTTACGCTGACTGCTTGTGTGCGCGACTTACATAAGTGCTACCCCGGTGAGTATCTCACAGATGTACGAACCAGTGTCCCGGCTTTATGGGAAAATAATCCATATATAACTCCTCTGGACGAAGATGCTTCTGATGTCCAAGTTATCGAGATGAACTATCCGTTGATTCATAAGTGCAACGAGAACTCTAAACACTTTCTATTTGGCTATATCGACTACCTGAATGAGATTCTTGGAATCCATATTACTTTGACTGAGTTTCGTGGAGATATTTATTTATCTTCTCAAGAGAAGATCTGGACATCTCAGATAGAAGAGATGGGATACTCTGGCCCGTTCTGGATTGTAAACGCTGGCGGTAAAACTGACTTTACAATTAAGTGGTGGGATTTTGATAGGTATCAAGAAGTAATTACTCACTATAAAGAGAAGATTCAATTCGTACAAGTAGGTGAGTCTGGTCATGAACACCGCTGTCTAGACAATGTTATAGACCTGCGGGGCAGAACGGATGTACGGCAGCTTGTCCGCCTTGTCTATCATGCTCAGGGATGCCTCTCTCCTGTTAGCTTTCTGATGCACCTGACAGCCGCTGTGCCTACAAGAGATGCCGCTCCTACGAATAGGCCCTGTGTTGTTATCGGAGGAGGAAGAGAGCCTTCTCACTGGGAGGCCTACCCTCATCATCAGTTTATCCATACGATAGGGGCTTTGAAGTGCTGTAGTAACGGTGGGTGCTGGAAGTCCCGGACTGTTGCACTTAATGATAATACGGATCAAGATAGACCTGAGAGTCTATGCACTAACACCGTAGTCCATCTTTCTCCAAGGACAAAGATACTCCCGAAGTGTATGGATATGATTAGTGCTGAAGATGTCTGCAAAAGAATCGAGATGTACTTTACAGGTGGTATCGTTTCTTATGCTCCTCTAGCTAATCTGCATTCTTCTCTTCTAACAAAACCTAAGCATAAGCTCTTTGAGCACTCACCTAGTATTGGGCTTGTTATTGGTACCTTTGCTGCCCTGCCTTATGTTCACTTGGCTCTAGAGAGTCGAAAGAGATTCTATCCTGAGATACCCGTACTTGTAAGTGACGATCATAGCCCAAATCAAGACGAATTAGAGCAACTCTGCAAAAGCTACGGTGCAGACTTTATCTCTGCTTCAGTACGGCAGAATTCCTGCGTCGGAGATATGGCTTCTTATGTAAATGGATTAGACTGGGCTAAAGCAAAGGGGCTAGAGATTCTCGTAAAGATGTCCCGGAGATTTATTCCACGTATCAACTGGGTACCCGGGTTGCAAAACATCGCAATGGAGTCCCAGTACCCAACCTATAGCCAACGCTGTACGCATTTTGACTTTGGGTTTCGTACAGAGTGTATCGGCTTACATGTGGACTCTTGGGTAGGGACGCCTCTTGATAGAATCCGCTATGAAGTTACTTCCAATACAACTGTTTTTGTAGAGATGTACCTTCATAGCTGTGCTAGGACTTTAGAGAAGTCACTCTGCGATACAGGTCAGGTTTACGCAGATAACCACCCAAGACATCCTGATATTAATGGCTACGCACCCTGGCCGCTAATGCCTGAGTCTCGAATGGAGATAACTCCTGACTATCTTTGGCATGATGAAAATAGTCCATTAGATTATTGGAAACTCTCTCAAGAGTACGGACTGTCTTATACTAAAGAAGACTTTACAGACCCGAACCAGGGCTAAGACTACAAGGATCGCGGACCAATGATAGTAACATTAACGGGTACACGTGCTAATGGAGGAGATACAGGGGATCAGACTGTTTCTTTTCAGCGGGCTGGGGTTTACAATTCGGGTGGCCAAGCAGATACTGGATTCGGCGTATCCGGATATCCAAATACAGTTATTATTAATGGTAGCACCCCGCCGCACGGAGTTACACCTGCATCAATAAATGTTACTATAACACCTCCCAGCACAGCGGTTCCAGGTGTTTACTCTGTCAGTGTAGCCTATGATACAATCTCCGGAACAGGACAAGATTTACACGCGGATTATAATGGCACTTTTACTGTTCCGTGTAACCTGACCGTAAGCGTTGCGGCCCCAATCGGTCGAGGTGCGCCCAATACGAATTGGAGTGGCACGGCCCAAGTATTCACTACTGGCGGCACTGCGCCTCTCTTTTATGCTTGGACCATCAGCGGAGGTACAATCACCGGGGGGCAGGGCACAACTGCAATCACGTTTGATGCTCCTGTAGGCACCGTAGGGGCACTCAATCAGACAACGTGTACTTGCACCGTCACAGACAGCACTACCCCAACCGCTTGCACAGCATCCGCGAACGCGACAACTCACGCCGACACAAGTACTGGCAGTTTATCATCAACAAGCGCTTCTTCCGTTAGTGGAGGTGGGGGTGGTGGCGGTGTAAGTTCCAGTGGAGTCAGTTCTCTTTCTGGGGTTAGTTCTAGCGGAGTCAGCTCTTCTTCTGGAGTCAGCTCTTCTTCTGGAGTCAGCTCTAGTGGAGTTAGTTCTCTTTCTGGGGGTAGTTCATCAGGAGTCAGTTCTCTTTCTGGAGTCAGCTCCTCTGGAGTCAGTTCTCTTTCTGGGGTTAGTTCTAGCAACGTTAGTAGTCTATCTTCGAGTAGTACACCCTCTTCGAGTAGCCTTAACAGTCTTCCTTCTATGAGCTCTCAGAGTTTTGGGAGTCTTTCTTCAGTTTCTCAGAGTAGTATTAATACAGGTGATTGCCCTCCTGTTCCTGGAGTAAAGCTCCCAAGCAACAGATTCCCTGACCTTGAGATTCCTCGGCAAGGGATTGATAGTCTTCCTGAGTGGAGTGATGCTTGGAGACGCTCACAGACTGCAGAGCGTACTCTATTTGATAGGTTTATTCGTGGATTGCAGGCGACTCTTGTTATTCCTCAGAGACGAATTGAGGCTTTAGGTACATCTCTTCTAGAGTCTTGGCCACTTCTGGAGACGGAGAAAGAGTTCTGGGTTCTTCCTCCAAAGTCTCAGGTACCAGCGTCTCTGCAGAACTTTGTCTCTCTTGCCCCTAGTGTTGTACCTCACGTCATCTCGGACACCCGTCTAGATACTCCGGGTATTATGATAGGAGACGGAGTTAGTTACAACGGAAACTATTTCGTACCTCTTCCTCCAGTACTAGACTTTCAGGAGAGATTCTGGTCAGAGAACTCCGGACCACGAGTCTGGATGGACTCAAATAAGAATATCTTTGCTCGCAACCTAGCGACCCGGCTTCTTCCCGGTGTCATGGCAGACCCTACATTTCAGCAGGGCGGGTACATCTCCGTTCCGGACCTGCCTATAGGCGACGTCTGGTTCCGTCGTAATCCTACTCCAGTCTATCCTTATTATGGTACCTGGCAGAAAGCAATCGCCTGGAGTCCATCAAGCCCGTTATTTGTACACCAGCTGTCCCCCGGGGATGTGGTAGACTTTGCCTATACTTCTGCTTCTGAAGCTAGTCTAGACGCAGTTGCACTGTTTCAAGGAGACGCAGGGTACGAGGGTCGGCACGGCTATATGGTCGGGCCTATCTACCCATGCGAGTCGGACCAGTCTTGGGGCGCTCCCAGTAAAGGATTCCTGAGCCTCTTTTCCATGAATCTTCATAAACGGAGAAAAGGTGAGAGTCACCCTGCGCGGCTTCAGCGTCTTCAGTCTCTAATGATGCTGCGGTCAAAAGCATACCGGTCTCGTCCAGATATGATCTCTTGGACACTTGCAGCAGCACTTGGGCGCGTTACGATTAATACGCTCAGTGACGGTGCCTCTGGCTTTACTCTGTCAAATACAACCGTTATTTTTCCAGACTTAGACGAGCAGCAGAAGACACTCACCCGCTTCGGAGTTCTAGCGATACCTGGCTCAGGAGAGGCAGCGAGTATCTTTAGCTACTCTAATACCGTTCTTGCATGTCAAACGGGATTAGACCGAAGAATCCCCTCTCAAAGGTTTGGAGGAGAGACAGTATCTGCTACTCCTGCCTCAACCTACTCTCCATTTAGATTCTCTGGGCATCCAAAAGCAAGCGGAATTGACCGCCATGACTTCCCTATTCCAAGTAAAGGGACTCTTTTACAGGACAATCGATCTGATGCAAGCTATTGCTATGGTATAATAAATAGAGATTCTCTTCTTTCTAAAGATATTCTTAGTATTATTCGTCCTTATACAGATACTGGAACTCAGGTTACTCTCAGACCGGATACGAGACCGGATTCTTTAATCTACCTCTCACGCTCTACTGCTATTAAGACTCTTACTTGTGTTGATGCTATTGATCGTGGTGATGTCAATCTTCGAGTCCCTGGACGTGCTGTTCCCTCTCCCTTGCTTTATAGCCTGCTGCCTAAACGAGTTATGCAGTGGAAGAGCGCACCCTCAGACTCAAAAGACTCTAGTGGCCCTCCACTCGATCTGGATGATACAAAGATTCCATTTACTCCCACTCAAAGTGCTGGCTCTCCTCTAACTCAGGGCGCTACCAGTACACTTTATGATTCAATATCGGCCCACTTCTAATGACAACATACCCACCTTATGGTCCTTATGGGGCTGCTTCAACTCTTCCAGAATTTCTGGGAGGAATAGACGATGATAACTCTCTTAGTCTTGTAGGAATCGTAGAATCCGGTAATGGGTGGTTCCCTCAGATTCTTGGGGGAAGATACTTCGTTTCTGGAGAGTCAGACTTTCGATACCTATTTCAGTCTCCAGAAACTATTACCGTTCCTCTCAATGTTGGACGGTATAACTTTGCAAAGACTCTCCCTACTTCGCTGTTCTCTTTAGAGTCAGCAGGAATGGCACCGATCACTCTAGTCTCTAGTGGCACTGTGTTTACTCCGCTGGTAAACTCAACAGCGTGGTGCAACCCTGTTCCACTCACTAATGTTGTCTCCGCGGGTGGTTATGTCTCACCTTCGTATCTGAATGACCCAGGCCTTTCCGTGCTTGCTCCGGATACACAGTTCTGGTGGTTCCCCACAAACGGTGCGCGAGTTCTTGCAGTGCATCGATCTCGTAACCCAAGGTCTTATGACGTTCTGGCAGACCATGACTCTTTGCTGTCACGTGTGACATACCCGGATGAGCTCATTGATGACCGGACCTATTGCCATGACGAGCAAGCGGCCATGGTCTTTGGCCGAGTGCCTATTGAGAATCTCCCTCCTGCTCCTTATGGTAGTGGAAAGACTCCAGTTACCTATGTCAGTATTGCTTTGCCTGAGCAGGCTATTCAGAACTATGATCCCCTTTGCTGCCAGGAGATTACCTATGTAGATACGGATGGCTATATCCGTCTGCGCCGAGCTGGGGTTGTCGGACTCTCAGACTTCCCTGCTTCATCGTTTAGTCCACAAGTCTTTTACAATGCTCCTGATGGTCCGATCACCTGTACGGTGAACTCAGTCATAGGGAACACGATCAATGCACTTGTTCCTGATCCTAATAACGGAAATGCATTAGCACGGCTAGACTACGGGGCTACAGTCCTTGTAAAGTACTGGGTGCTTAACTCTTACTGTATTGCCGGAGCTTCTGGGGGAACGACAACTCCTAATGGTGTTCTTACTCTAGGCGTAGACTGCCTCTCTTCTATAGCAGGAGTAGGAACAATTACCTATGAAACAGAGACGGGAAAGCTTGCCTGTAGTGCGACTGCTTCTTCTCCAAATCTGAATCCTCTAACAAACCAAGTCTCCAGTGGGTTCTTGTATCTGGAGGACAGCAACAATCCCGTTGCTATTCCTACTGCTGTCTCCGCTCAGATTAAGCTCTCGACCCATACACCTGTCTATGACCTGGATTACTCTACGGGAGAGACAGTAATCGTAAAGGTCATTGCCTTTGATAGTGCAGGAATAGAGATCTCAGGGATTCCTCTTTCTTTGACTATCTCGAGTGGGTATACCGTGCAGAGAACCTCCCCTGCCTCTAGTGTTACCGCGGCAGATGCCTCACTGTTATTTTATCTTGTACCTAACGGCTCAGCCGCTAGCTCAGTCACTCTCTCCATTGCAGATGCAAGAGTCCCGGCAGTACTTCTTGCATCTGAAACAATCATCCCGATGCAGGCCGGTACAGCGGTACCAACATGGGACCCTTCTGTATTCGTCTCTCTAGCAGAGAACTACCGCTATGTGGGCCCAGGAACAGAGGCACAGACACGAAGAATGGTGCGTGCCTTTGCTATACAGCCTGATGGATTCCCGTGGCTCTCAACTCTGCAGTGTGCTACGGATGCTATACTGACAGTCCCCTGCAGCCTCTCAATTACATCAGATAAATCTGTATTTCATGATCCCAGTAGTGGCAACGATCTCTCTCTTGGCTCGTTCGTCCAAGTCTCTCTAGGAGACAATACAAACCTGCTGAGTCCTTCGAAGATTCTTAGTGTCGGCTATACACCTGTTTCCGGAGATATTCTTCGTGCAATATTTTATGTCGGAGATTTCCGATATGAATCCTTCCCTTTGATAGTCAGTTAAATTATGCAGCTTACCTCAAATTCAATCAGCCGTGGATTCCAACTTACCACTATTATCGGTGGTCTGCCGAGTGGTATTAATGGAGGTCAGTCTGTTACACTAGGCCCTTTAGGCTCTTGTGTTGCAGGAGACGGAAGTATTCTTGTTGCCGATCACTTTACTAGTTCAATCTATAAGTTTCCCGATCAAGACAATCAGCTTCCCAGTCAGTTCCTGGTTCAGACAGTAACACCTGCTCCTCCCCGCTCCCTGCTGCGTTTAGGTGATTATAATTATGTAACACTTGCCGGAGCAAGCGGGGGTGTCTATCAAGTTAGTGATGACGGTACCATTATCCGTTCTCTTAGCGGACCAGTAGGAGGATCAGGCTGGTTAGGGCTTGTTGGTAGATCTGGAGCAAACCCTATTCTCTATGGAAGTGGTGAAGCAGGAGGAATCTACTCTATGCGGCTACTTTCCGGTAGTCCACTTTTAATTACTAGTCCCTACGCAGATGGGCTTGGGCTTTCTGCAGACTATAGAACTATCTACGGATCAGGTGGCGGTACTGTCAGTGGATACGATGTAGGTACTGGAGCTCTAACGTACAACTGGTCTATCCCCGGACACTCTGATGGTGTTGCTGTTGGATATGGAAGCCTGGTTAATAAGCTTTATGCAAATACAAACGAAGGAAGTATCTACGAAATAGATCTTACCAGCAGTGGATCAACTGCTATTATGATTGCAAGTGGTGGAACTCGCGGAGACTTTATTGGATACGGCTCCAATGGGACTCTGATGGTCAGTCAGACAGCTGATCTGCTGAGATTGATTCCTCCTGCAGGGGGTTCTTTTATTCCCGTCTCAATTCCTGAGTCATTTACACCATCTACAGGGCCCACATTAAAGTTTGCAAAGAGAATCCCTCGTGGTACTGGGACTGTCTCCCGTACGGTTCCTATTGCCTACATCGAGATTCCTCAGCCTGACCCTTCTGCTTCAGCATCGATTATTGATGTCTCTGCGGGCACAGTAGAAGATGTTTCATCTCGAAAAGTATCATTCCCCTTCACCGGGCAGTTAGGTGCAGTCTCGATCTACCGGAACGCTTCCGGTTCTACCTACGGACCTATCACAGATCCCTCTACAGCGCAAAATGGGTACTTCGTAATTCCTAACACAGGAAATACAACAGCGCAAGACGCAGCGACCTCCCCTATCCATCTCACAAAGATTGAGCAAGATGAGACAGGAGCCTGGTACCCACTACTTTCTCGCGGACTCTTTTACCGTGTTATCAAAATGGCAGATGGAAGAGGCTCCTGGCTCTCTACTGCTGGATTCCAGCCAGGTCAATACCTTCTCGCTTCCTATACAACTGAGTTTGACTGGCGTCTTCTAGGAGGCTCCGCCACGCACCGTGGCTCTTCTTTCTCCGGCAGTGGACAAAGACTCTATGTTCGCCATGAGGCTCCTATCGCAAACAGCGCCTACCAAGTAACACTTAACCCTGAGAGTCTTAAGATGGGAGGTCAGATTCTAGGCATAGGAGGTCTGACAACCTCTAATGGCACTGAGCTTCTTACAGAAGCGGGCAGCGGAACCGTAGTCCCCGGGGATGGCACAGGGACGTTAGGCTCACTGACTGCTGAAGTGTTCCAAGCTTCCTATGGCGGAATCACCCAAGGGGCTCTTCGGGCCAGTCTTCCTATTAGGAGTGCTCTTATCTCTAGTGCTACACTTGTGGCTACTATTGATAACGCCTCACTCTATACTGCAATTACGGGGAATAGTGCTCCTGATCCTACCACTATTGTCTATAGATTCTCAGGCTCGTTCTTTGTTGCCAAAGAAGGCTACTATAATTTTACTACAACTTCTACAGGAAAGAGCAGAGTCTTCCACTGGGGCATACCCATCATAGACCGGTGGTATGGCCCTATTCGAAGTGCTGATACTACTGCCCATATAACAACATGCCGGCTTTACTTACATGCAGGGTGGCACGACCTGTCAGTCGAGCTTGCCCCACAAAATACTGCTTCTAATTCTGTGGGAAGCTTTGGATTCTCAATTACGGGAGTGCAAACCATTGTCTTCTGCTCTACTCCTACTACGAAGTCTCAGGTAGCTGCAATCAATGTTACTTCTAGTCTGGTAACATTAAAGAATGGCTTTGTTGGAGCAACAACGGAAGAGTCTACCAGCCTTCTTGCTTCGTATGCCTATGCGGACCAGACACTTCCCTACCGTGGATTCTATGATAACAATGGAGTGTGGCAGCAGCTAGATCTTAATCCCGGTTCAGGAAGATTCTATGGATCAAACTTTAGTAGTACCAGTGACTGGCTAGAGAATACCTGCGTTGTCTGGGCTATCCCAAGTATGATCTGTGCTTTAACTACTGCCCCAGGGAATTCCATTCCTGCTGCCAGTAGAAACTGGGTCTCTTGCGGTACCTATGTAAAGTCTACACTTCAGTGGGGCTCTATCAATGGTCAGACAAGCCTTTCAAGCTCTATTGGGGCTGCTCCCTTTGGGACATCAAGTTCCTTTGGGTCAGAAGACTTGGGCGTTGCACAATATAGTGCTATTGGAGCTTCTCAAGGCTTGTATAACGGAACGCTTACTGATCCAAGAGGCATCTATAAATCCGGTTTTATTCTAGGACAAGTCACTGTTAGTAATGGCCTGCCGAGTGTTAGCTCTCTGCGCTGCTTTGACGTACGAGTCCGCGGCGGTGGTGTCTCCCATGAGGTTCAGCCCGAGAAACTACCACTGGGCGGTGCACGGGAGCGTGCCAGTACTCATTGGGATCTCTCTTCCTGGGAAGGGAACGAAGACTCTCCTGCAGGTACGGCATTGATTCAGATTCCTCAGTCTTATCTCACAGGAGCAGATGGGGGGCCTAGCTGGACTCCTCAAGAAGTAGAAGCTCTGGTGAGACAGACTCTTGCAGCGGGGATAAAGCCCCTTATTCAGTATGTGTAATCCATGTCTGCGGTAGTGTATCATATCGAGAATCTTATTACAGGTTCTTTGTATATTGGAAAGACAAACAATCCCCGTAGAAGATTCTTTCAGCATCGCTATGCCTTAGAAAGTAAGAAGCACTGTAATGCCCATCTGCAGAATGCCTGGAACAAGTATGGAGCAAAAGCATTTAGATTCAAAGTTCGAAGAGTCTATGTGTCATGTACTGAAGCCCTTGCTGCAGAGGTAAAGCTGATTGCTCGGCTTAGAGCTGCAGGGATTATCTTGTACAACATGACAAACGGTGGTGAGAATGGCTCACGTAAACCTAGGAGACGAAAATGAGTTCATTATTTCCACGCAAACTAGACATCTTTCCTATACTTCTTGATCGACTTAACTCCAACCGACCAAACTTAGCTCGTGAGCTGCTCCCAGAGTCCCAAGAGTTTCTAGTAAGAGTCTATGATGCGATTGAGGCGATTGAAGTACATGCCGGCTTCGCTGCTATTTCAGGAGGAGATACACTTGTAGATGGGACGAACATTCCAGCAGGTCCCGGGCGTACTATTTGTCTTTTAGAAGCAGATTATCAGGTAACAGCACTAAATGACGGTAAATCAGGTATCATAATACCAGGCTCTACACTTTTTGCTGATAGTGCTCTGGCAAAAGCAAGGCCTCGCCTGGCACCAGCGTCTGCTTTGCCCGCATTTACTGCGCAGCTTGCTGCTAACCCTGCTCTCCCAATTTCTCTTAGATCACAGAGTCCGATCTCTCTTCAAGCCACCCGGCAGGCATATTTAGGGCCAATCCAAGTAGGACTATTTCCTGCTGGAGACTCTACATTTTATCTGTCACTCTGCCTCTCTCAGCTTACAGCTCCCTTTGTCGCTGGAGAGAGAATCCACTTATCGTTTCTATTTTACGGAGGTACGTATTAATGTATTGCTCATCTACACTTACTCATATCAAGAAGTTACTCGCTGAACTTGAGTCACCTCCCGTTGATCCAATCCAGGCCCTGCTGCATGAAGTCCGATCTCTCCGCAACGAAGTAGCAGAGCTTAGAGAGCTTATCTTTGATAATCAGGTTCATATTTCTCCTCCTCAGCCTTATAGAGTCTTTCCTAATACACAGCCAACTATTCTCAAAGGAGAAGTATGCAAGACTGCTGGGTATACCTACACACACCCTACCCCTAAGTCTTGTACATCTAAATGAGTCTAAGTCTATTTAATCTAACGGGACGAGATATCTTTAAGCGCCCCTATAAAGGCACAGGGACAAATGGAACTCCTACATCACTAGATGCTAACTTCCTGAATGTCGCCCAAGATGCTGTTGTCGCTATTGAGACTCTGCTCCAGAACGCTGTCACAGTAGAGATAGGCTCCAGTCGAAGCACAGGACTCTCTACTGTGGTTCAGACATGGACCTATGTCTACACCAATGTAACACCGCTCTTTGGGGGGTCTACAGTCATTCCTAACTTCCTACTGAATCTTTCCCCTGTAGTCTTGGAGGATGCTGGTATAATCCAGACTCAGATAGGGATTCCCAGTCAGGCGTCTGTCTCTTTGGCTTCTGCTCTTGGTGTGACTTTTCCTAGTTACAAAGGACTCTCTGCTGATGCTTCTGGGACAACCAATATGGGTGCATCGCAACCCTATTGGACAAAAGTCATTCAGGCTGTTCCTTTTCTCAAGTTTAGTATTCGAGCAGCTGCTGCCACAGGTGAGCAGGTATTTTCTTATGGACAGCCTGTCTTCTTTGATGCAGGGTCAGGACTGAGTCCAAGAGTATCTCTTCCTGTGCTCTTAAGTCTTCCTAGTCAGTATGGAACGCCTTTACCGTACTTGACTTATGAAGTCTCTTTAATACTCATGAACTGGATTCCTTAATGTCGCTCTCTAACCCTTCTCTTTTGGCTGCAGGTAAAGCCGGCACTGCTGCCGCGGCTTCTGGAAACCCTGTTACCGCAAAAGCTGTACCTGCTGCTGCGTCTTCTGCGGCTGCCAATGGAACGGTTGCAACAGGCACTGTGTCTTCTGCTAGTACCGGCCGTCCGAGTACTCTAGGAATCAATGTCTCCCGGGAGAACAGAGTGATGCTAGGAGCAGGGCTGACAAATGCCACGACGGACCCCCGCGCCGCCCAGCTTCAAAACGCTTCTCCCTTCCCATACACGGGCCTAGACTCCTTCGGTATCTTTATCAATGATGGTCAAGTTGTTTCTAAGTCGGTGGATTTTAATAAGATATCCAGTGCTCTAAAGGCAATCCAGAGCTACCTATCTCATGTAGTAAAAGCCGCTCCTAAAGATCTAGCAGCACGCCTTACAGGACGAGTTCTGAATCAGATAGTAGGAATCGCGCCTAACGCAGTTAGTCAGCAGGGAAGCTCTGGTGGACTGAGAGCCTATTCGTGGAGTGCCTCAGGGACTCCGCTTCTTTCTTCTCCGGTAAGATCTCCGGTTATTGTTACGCTTGCCACGCAAGTGACTGTTTCTCCCTCTACGGTTTATATTGCGACTCCTACTCTCGCACTCTCTGCAGCGCAAAAAGCAGCACTAGGAATCACATCTTCTATCTCTGCAGTAAAAGGCCTGGGCTTCTATATGAGTGCAAAGTTCCAAGCACCCAGTGGAAGCGCTTTCAGTACTGGAGATATGACGGCCTATGATCCTGCGGCATTGACAGCTCAGGTCAGTGCCTTAGTCGGCGATAACGGTTCGATTCAGCTCTATCTATCCCCAGGAGTCTTTGCCTCGAGTACAGCAAGACTTCCTGCTGTCTTCGGGAGTAATCCTGCAGGGACTTCGTGTCCCTACCTAGCCTCTGGATTGTGGTACGTCTACATCACTTTCGTTCTTAGTACATACACGTGGGTTTAATGGATTATACAACAACACCAAGAACAGAGTTTCTTACTGATAGTACAGAGATTCTTGTACAGTCGATCTCTACAGACTTTACCTGGCAGCAATATGCAAAGCTTCAAGACGACCTAGAGAGTCTCCTTCGTTCTTTATTCTTAGAGACGGAAGATATTCTTCAGCTATCTGACTATGCACTCATGCTCGCCGACTCAGGTCTGGATGAGTTTGCACATGCACTGAAAGACATTAACTCAGACCTGAGTGCTTTTAAGACTCAGGCTGACTACATTGTTTCTCAGGCTATCCCGATGACCGGCTCTGAATACACCCGTCTTATCACAGAGGCATTCCGTGACTCTGGAGTACAAGACCGGGTGACTTCTTTTGGACGAGAGCCGATTACTCTTTCTGAACCAAACATAAACGTTCTTTCTTGCCCTACACGTCCGGCACTCGAAGTAGACCCTACTCTACAGGTGCTGAGACTTAGAAAAGAAGGGACGTTTACTGCATTTTCGGGCCTTCCCGGACAAAGCAGATCACGCTCTATAGGCGGAGAGCTCTACATAGATAAAATCTATGGAACTCCCGTTGAGAGAATAGGTGCAATGGGGCAAGACTCTAAAGCCTGGACTCTCTCTGCGGCGTCTCGAATGCCACTAGGGAGGGGTTTCTCTTATCTAGACTCTCCTCTCGTCCCGTGGATTCCTGATACCTATCAAGGTGGTATTGCAGTTCGATTACGAGCAGATCTGCAAAACCCCGCACCTATTACTGAACTCCGTCTACGAGGATCACTACTCCCGGGCGGGGTTCAGACACGTCTATTGGAGACAGCAGCCGTTGTCTCCAGCAGGCCTGACCCACTTAATCTTACAAGCCACCCAACACGAGCTCTGAATCAAGGCTGGGCTGGTCCTCCTGTGCTTTCCAATGTTGGATGGGCTCTTACACCGGGAAGCACGTCTCGCTGGACGACTGCTCCAGATAGACCAGCTTACTTATACTCCAACGGATCACTTGCGGACTACGCTTTGATTCTTGCAGGTCAGGCGTACACCTCTTTGTCAGCACGACCTAATTCTCACTACGCTTTGCGGTACCGTGCTTTTTGTCCTTACCACTACCCGGGAGCAGTAGTCTCAGCTCCTAGTGGTGTCTATCCTGCGCCGCCTTCAGCAACGTTCGTATCAGTGTATTACTATGCTTCTGCCTCTCCCACTTTTGGCATAGATACTCCTCTGCACATAGATACATTCCGAGATGAATATCCACTACAAGGAAACGGCTACGGAGGTGCAGGTACTTACGTTCATCTCGTTAAGACTCCTAAGACATGTCAGACTCTAATCCTCGCCGTAGGGACTGACCCTATCTACCAACAAGGAATCAACAACTCACAAAACAATGCTGAGGTTGCTTACTCAGACGTCTGGCTTTGCGATGAAGTTCTTACCCGTACGTGGTCTAAAGAACTCCCTACGGCTATGGACTCTAATCTTCAAGGGCCACAGATCCCCGGGGGTGTGGGGTCTTTCTCTAACGAAGAAGCAGTAGAATCTCTTGTTGTCTCTCTAGGTAACCTATCTGGAGGATTTATTCTTACGGATGTCTGGGTGACACTAGGTCAGGCTTCTCCTTCTATTGAGCGCGCTGACACCTGGGACTCTTTGAGTAACCATGTAGTAGAGTCTCCCATTCTTCCACCCTATGCACTGTCTCTGCCTGTAGATATTCCAAGCAAACGAGTCTCTCATGACCCATTGATTTTGCATCAGGCACGGTATGTCGGAGTAGGACAAGCCGAGTGGGACGCATCTAAGTACCGACTCGTAGGTCAGTTACTGCAGACAGCACGTCAATGGCCCTCTATCTTTTCCCGATTAGGACTATGGACTTCTACTTTCTCCCGTGGTGGGAGACGTGATCCGCTCCCTATTCCCTTCAAGGGAGCAGCGGGACGTTACTGGAAACTTGTCCCCGGGATTACTTCGCAAAAGACTGCGATCACAAGTATGATGTCACAAGTAAGTGCCATGTGGCCTAACCTGTGGCAGACTATTCTTCAGCTGAGCAAAGCACGTCGTCAGGCACTGTCTCGTCCTATTTTGCTTTTGTCTTCATTAACAGAAGCGAAGGCGCAGGCAGTAGACGCCTCGTCTTTATACGTATACTCTTTAGGACTCTCTTCCTTCTCCTTAATACGAGAAGAGTATGCTACTTCAGGACTCTATATCACCGAGCAGATGCAGAATATTGATGGGAAGAACTCTGTTGCTGGTGAAATACGAGAACTAGGGATTGTTACTGACCCGCCTTTACCGACGTTTGGCGGTCGTCTGAGATTGTGGATTGTTCCTGACTCACAAGTCTTAGATGGAACAGGTCAAGATAGTCCTTCTGCGCTGCTTTCCCGTGCGATTCCTCTAGACAGCCAGAATCCACGCGCTACTTTCCACTCTACAGCAGAGTCGCTTAGTGGAGTTAGCCCTGCACAGAGTGATATTATGAATGCATGGATGCACCTCGGAGGAGGGGGATCCCAACCAGCATTCTCCGTTTCTCCTTCTATTGCTACAGACATTATGCGGGGCGGTATCGATCCTGACTATGTACAAACGGGAATCAGACTCTCTCATCTTCCGTATATCAACCGAGAGGCGATCTACCGGGTCTCTGCTGCAATCTCTTCGGGAAGTACGACCAAGCCTAAAGCCTATGACCCAAACGCTGTAGGCCCTATTGTAGAACTGGCACTAGCTGCCTCCGGAGGCACAGGACTTAATAGCATCTCCGGATACCAACCAATACGAGTGACTCTGGACCTTCCCAATGGACGGCAGATTCTTCCTGATGTTCTAGGACGACCAAGGCCCGGAGAAGTTATCTACTCAGGGCGTGAGATTCTTCAGCAGGCCTCTGACACACAGATGTCTTATCTGCCTGCAGACCCAGCAGTTTATACTCACGAGACAGCAGATAATCCGGCGCTTTCTATGCAGCAGCAGCAGGTGTTTAAGAAGTCTTTTGTAACAGCTTATTCACCCATTGCTGCAGGTATTAACGGTGCAGCAATTAAGCTCTACTGGCATAAGAGTGCAGACTTTGATCCTGCCTCAGGTGGGATTCTTATCCGCTCTAATGTTCTTCTTGCTAACTCAGACTACGAAGTTAATGTTAATACTGGTCAGATACGAATCATAGGGACTCCTCCAAGTTCCTGGCAGGAGTATGACCAGATTGTAGCGGAGTACTACTGGCGTGTTGGAGACATCTCGCCTAAAGAACTCTTCCCTCCCGCAGATTTACTTTCTTTGTACACCCCATATGTTCCCTATATCGTTGGAGGTGCTGGTGGTACTGCTGGTCCTCCCTTATATGTCCCATTGCAGTCTATTCTTCAAGGGTATCTCAACACCCCTACACTACTGAGTGATCCTATGTTCTACCAACAAGAAACCAGATGGACACCCCTTGGCAGAGATATAGACTGGAATTCTCCAGGTTATCATAAAGAAAATGACTACTCTTCTAATCTAGACCCTCGAACCGCTTGGGATAGGTACTTCTCATGCGATGACGATGGAGAAGGCGTCTATCAAACCATCGCTTACCCTGGGCCGGGTAGCAGTAACCTTAGTGTCTGGTTCTCCTATAATCCAAATGGATATATCCCCGACGACGCAAAAATTGCTATTAATATTGCTGTTATGCAAGATGGAAACCCAACTCCTTTAGAGCACTACGAATTTATTTCTGATCCGGTAACTGTGGGCACACATGGCCTTCCTTGTGCACTGGGATCGCAAACCAACGCAGAGCAATTAACAGCCACACCGCCATGGTGGTACCCGCAGTGGCTCCCATTTCAATCTCAAGTTTTCTGGAATTACTTCAAGAGCACATTAACTGTCGGCACTCAGGTCGTTTATCAGTGGCCTAGTATGCATATGGTTCCTACTTCTAGTGGGGACTATATTATAGCTGCAAACTCAAGCTCCTCTGCTGGAATTACTCCAACTGGCCCTATTGATAATGTAAGTACTTTTGGATGTGTTAGAAGTACTAGCGACCTCTATCCTTGGGGGTGCGCTGTTCCACTAGTCACGCCGAAGTCTGCGCCTGGTACCACTCCTTTAAAACTAAGAGTCAGTGTGACACGCAAGGATGGACACAATACTGGTAGGTCCGCTTTTGTTAATCGTATTGACCTTTGGTTCAAGAACCCTAACTATGTTATGGGGTGTCAGTCTCCGTATGCTTATGATGCTGCTACCAACTCATGTAAGTATCAACTAGCACCTACAGGGACGGTTACAGGCCCAGGAACATCAACACTACTTGGAGATATCTTTCTAGTTCCTACCCAACAGACTTATCCGGTAACGAGAAACATTACGAATTACGCAACAGACTCTTCTCAGACTCTGCGTCGTGCTAACATGGACCCACTAAGCCCAGATTATTATCCTGTGTTTGAATACAGGGTTGACCCAGGTGGTGTGCTTAAGTTTGCAGAGGATCTCTCTAGTATTGGATCTTATGCAGGAACGGATGTCGAAGTCCGTTATGATTACTTGGACATTAGTCCCCGGGTGATTGTAGAAGTCCTTCCTGAAGGTCAAAGTGCCTTTGATTTGCCGTCTTCTACCGCAATGACACCGACTCGCCCTGCAGTAGAGACTCCTGTTCTAAACTCTCTGCATATTCTGCTTAACACACGCCAATGACTCCAACTATTACAGACTTAACCGTACTTGATACTACTGATCTCTCTGGGCCTGACCAGCCCAGAGATATCGCTGAACTGTCAATTATTCTTGAAGACCGTATTCACGCAGCACTGATGCCTCAGGCTTTAAGAGTCTATGTCCCGGATATTGAGGCGTCTACTACTTTAAACGTTCGGGACGAGCATGTTCTTGGCCCTTCGTATTTTGTAGAGCCTGAAGCGCGAGCTCTATCGGCAAGAGCCAAAGAGCTGAATACGAAAATGATCTCTCTAGCTAATGAAGTCAAGAAGACTCAGGCGGGGATTCAAACTGCACTCTCACAGGCACTGGCAAGTCTTACAGTTCTTCGTTCTTATATGAACTCCCCGAATAGTCGGTGGATGCGGATGATGGATAGATTTCTAGACCTCTCAAAAATAGACTCTTCCCAGACACGCGGAATCCTAATAGAGTATGCCAACCATGCAGGTGTCTGCTTGGCTCCCGTTGCTGAAGACGATCTCACGGGAAATATTACCTCTATCCGTCTCGTTTCTAATCTTTCAGGCACCGGTCTGCCTGGAGATAACATGGAGATTGTGGCTCTTCAAGATACTCCTTCAGCACTTGCCCCTTCTCAGGGCTCTCAAGCAGCACTGAGTATTGCTCAGCAGACAATTGGAGGCTCTGGTGGCAACGGACAAGAACCCACGGTTACATTTGCCACCAGCTCAGATCAGCACAATCATCTTGCTTCTCTTCTCATTGATGATGACTCAGCTTTCTTTGACTGGGAGAAGCTCTATGTTCCTCCTCGTCAGGTCTGTGCTATGCATGGAACGGCATATGTGCATGATTCCCATGGTGGTACGATGGTCGATGTCCAAGCTGTCACCAAGAACTTTGGATGGAAAGCAGACTTGACACGTGAAGACGGAGCTGTTGAGACTAATGTACCTTTGGTAACGTTTCTACAGAACCCTCCTATTCCTGGCCGGGATGGTCCGGACTCAACACTTAAGCTTACAGTGCAGCTGGATCTAGGCAGTGCCTCTCCAATGAATCAATTGGAAGTCTCTGTACGACAAGTCAACGGAGTCTGGCCAGAGATTCAAGGAGTTGAAGTCTCGTCCGATAACTCGCATTGGTATGCACTCAAGTGTCAAGGGAATGCAACATCCTGGAAAGGCCCTTCGCCTTCACTGCTTTCTCCGATTAACGTACCTACAGGTGATCTTGTTCTGGCAGCACGTGGAAGCTCAGTAATTGGTCTGTCTGTCTGGGAGGTGCCCTCATTCTCAGGAGCAGAATCTACATCAGATAACGGAGGATTCCCTCTCGTTAGATACATTAATGTAAGCTTCTCTCAGCCTGATTCTTATGCCTGCCCTAAAGGCATTGGTCACCCGTTTTATATCAAAGTCAGCGAAGAGATTAAAAGCTCTTCTTCTTGGTTCGGACTAAGCCACTCGCACAGTGATGATGTAACTAGCCAAAGACTTCCTAATCCAAATCAAATTGTCAATGTCGTTCCTGGTGTTATTAGTAAAACAGAGTCCAGACCAGGAAAAGCAATCGGAGCATTTCTTGGCACCGTTGCGGATCTTACTGTCTCAGGGGGAATAAGCAGAGCAGTAGGTACTGGACTAGGGGCTGTCCTAGGCGCTGCCGGAATTAACTTCGCAGCTATTGGTTCTGCAATCGGTGGTGCTTGGGGAAAGAAGACAGACGAGAAGAAGATTCTCCAAGCAGGAGAATATACCGATGTCTTTCAAGGGTATCGTCAGGTCATCTCCGTTAGAAGACTCCGCCCTATGGCACGGATGTTTAGCGTGGGAACCACGGGGCAGTTAGTCAGTGAAGACTATACGTTTGGACAGACATTTACTGCAGTTAAGCTTTTCGTAGACGAGATGATTCCTGATGGTACTTCTGTAGGGTACGAACTTTCGTTTGACCATGGAACATCTTGGACGATGATAACCCCGCAGAATATCTCCGTTCCAGATGCCCCGTATGTTGCTTCTCCTTCTACAATACTCAAATTGGACTCCCCAAAGACGACAGTTACCCTTAGAGCCTCTCTTAATACTACCAAAGCCCACTCGACACCAAGACTCATGGGGTATAATATAGAGGTACTTCCCTTCCTCGGTTAAAAATCCTATGAGTCTATTTAATATCAAACGAGCACGCTTTGCTTCTGCACTGCGGTCTATCCTACGGGTAGCCACAGGTCGCAACATCCCAAGAGCAGAGATAGATAACAGAGTTGCTGCTTATTTAAGTGCGGGCAAAAACCGTGGTCTAGGGCCAGACGATAAGAGTCCACAAGCTCCTCCTTTGTTTGTTGCAGACGACTACAAGCCGACTTCGGGTGATGATGCGCTTGGCGGACCAGACGGTCGAGACTTATCTCGGTCTTGGGCTGCAGTCAGAGAAGATCTAGACTGTAGTGAAGAAGGACTCTCAGAGTCTGAGAGACGTCTAGAGACTGTGACTCAAGTATTTCGGCATAAGTCTTCTTCTATTCTCAGAGAACTTAACTCGTCTACTTTAGCCATCAAAGCATTAGAGCAGCAAGTCCAGTCCAGTTTCTTTGGTGGCCCGGGCGGCTCCTCTTCTGCAGGCCGTGGACATCTTGTCTGGAATATTGCCTGTGCCGATAATCTGCTCTACCCGCAGACTACCGGGATTCTCTTAGGGGGACTTGGTTCCCTGCCAACATTAGGAAACTCTACAGGTAACACTAATGGTGGCACAGTCGTAGGGCTCACTCTTATTGGAACGTCTGACTCTACACTTCTTTCTTCTCGTGTTCAACGGCAATGGATAGAGAATCCATTTTCTATTGCTCCCAGTGCATGGAACTTCACAGGCCCTTCTTGGGTAGATGTCTCTCTGGATACCGGAGATATTTCTGTCTTAGAACTGCACGTAAGCGAAGGCACCTCTGTTTCTAAGCTGGAGAATGCCACAACAGGCCAGCCAATCAACTTTGATGTGCTTAAGAATCCTGGTGGGCTCTGGCTTAATCTAAGCTCTGCCTATCCACAAGGCTCTGAGATGCGTGTCTACTTTACGGGTCAAGAGAATCCTAAGCATATGAGTGCCGGAGCAGTGTATGGCCTCAAAGGACATAGCCTGTCACTTAATCCCACTTGTGCTTTTGTCTGGGGGCCATTTGCAACTCTCTCTGGTAATGATATTACGAACGATAGTTTATTTACGGTAACACTTGACTCTGCTGAGTTCTCTACTCCTGCCGGTGGGGGTATTGAATGGCAGATCTCTAGTGTTTCTCCAGACGGCCCTTGGGCTACTGTCTCAGAGCTTGGAACACCTCTGGTGTTTGGCGCTAATGGGCGTGCTGAAACAAACCTATTCAACTCTGTTCCTGACCCGTTGACTCTTGGTTATTATTACTTCCCTATTAGCAACGCGGGATCTATGCAGGGTGGTGTCTTTTCTGCAGGAATAAATCAGGCAAAAGTAGACTCCTATTTCTATAACTGGGCACAAGAGCGCGATGCTCAGCACGTTCCTACTCAGACCGATTGGGTAAATCCCCGGGGAATTGTCCGTACTGTTGCTTTATCAGTAGGGCCCACCTACTTCGGAGACCAAGGAGTCTCGCAGGCATCTACATCGGCTCAGTACCTATCAGCAGGAACATGCCTCGCAAACTACACAGACATCTCAGGGCAAAGCCTATCCGCTATTGTCCTGACAACAAAAGACCCAACTCAAAAATACCTACTGCAGCAGGGATACAATTATCGTTTCTCTTGGGGACTCTGGTCTTCCGGGTACTCCACACTCAGTAATATGCCTATTGGACTTCTCAATCCTAACGGCTCTGCAGCCGGCTCCCAAGGCACAGGGTATCTGGTATCACTCAACGGAAATCCTATATATAAGAGTTCTTCGTATTTTACTAACTACGCAGAACTCTCTGGCCCACCGGCTAACTATGGGACTCTCTCGTCTCATTATACACCTCTTGGGACTAACAGTACTTCTCAGGGCAACACCAATCTCTCCGCACCACCAGGGGCTGCCTGGCCTCCCTTCTGCGGTAGGATGAATCTGAACCTTCGACCTGGGTGGAATGTCTTTGAGATTGATGTCTATATGTCATTGCAAGAAACAGGGCACCTAGAGACTCTTGGCCCCTGTGCTGCTATTGTGTTTGGCCCTAACATCTTTTCGGACCCTGCTCTTATCTATAGAAAGACAGGGATTCAAAATATTCGAGGGTGGAAGAGTGAATGGACACAAGAATCTGAATTTGATCTAAGGAGCAATACTCCCCTTGGAATGCAGGAGTGCTGGTCTTGGAAAACAGACCCAGACAAAGGTGGTATCTCAGGTATTCTACTCAACCACAATCCCACAGCTTCAGAGACGGGATTCCTTACACTGGATAATGTTCTTACAGGTAATGCCCGCAACCACCATCTTTCTTATATTCAAGACTACACCAATCAGATCTCAGACACTCTTGTTCCCGGACAGGAGCCTTTGTCAAGCAAGATCTGGGTACGAGCCCATCTTACCACTAGTCAAACAGAGTCTGGGCCACTTATTAGCTCCTATCAACTCAGTATAAACTAATGAATCTATTCGTATACTCTCAAACAGAAGGCCCTATAGCCTCTAGCTATGCAGGCCCCACCAGCCCCACCCCTATTCTGCATACAGGCCAGGTCTCTTCGTTTAGATGGAGAGGCCCTCGTCAAAGTAAACCGTTAATCTCTTTAATGGAGGCAGTAATTACGGATGTGTCTGCACTGGCACGCCGCACATTCTTAGCACGGCTTTACCCGGATAAATCTTTAACCGTTATATCTCTTACTGCAGGTATCTATGGACTAGGCACGGCTGACCCGCGTAATGACCCCTATGTTGAGGGTATCTCCAACTTGGGTCCCTTAGTCTGGCAGCTAAACATGATTCAGATTCAGAGTCTTCGAGCACAGCTTGACTACCGTCTCTCCGCGGATAACTAAAATGAATCTATGCCCAGACTTCCCTCCATATCAAATCATCGTGGCTTCTGAAGAACTAGAATTCAGTCGTCCTGCGGATCACCTCTGGATACGTGTGGACGGCAATCAGATATATCATGTGTGTCCTCTCTGTATCAAAGAAAGCTTTAAGCTGATGGTCTGTGAGTTCACAGACTCCAACTCAATACGTCGGTATCGTATCGGGCAATGCCCAGATTGTTGTATTGTTTATTTCACAGAACTAAAGGTGACTCCTCATGATTAAAGAACTGCCGGAGCTTATTCAAGATCTTCCTAGCTACGGTCTTGTCAAAGGGTGTACAAAGTTAGGATTCCTGAATCCACTAGATCAAGCTTGGGTACGGGTTCCTTGGGGTGGTATAAACGCAGTAACAGTACTCTGCCCTTGTGCTATTTCAGATCATGATTTCTTTCAGGATCCGCAAAACGACTGCCTTGTGGTGGAGTTAGAGCCCTTCTCACTCTTAAATAATAAGACGGGAAAGAGGCTCTATTCCATTCTTATAGGGCAGTGTATGTGTGGACGAATCTATTGGGCGAAAGACGAGACAGAAAACTAAATGGCTAATACAGAATTACCGATGGACCCAAATGTCCAGTCCACGCTGGGACTTGTAGAGTCCATTCAATCATTGAGACTTAGAGCAGGTGGCCCCAGCTCCAGTCACCTTTTGAATCAACTTGCATCACGCACCAAGACGGATATCTCTCGCCTTGCTACCGATGTCACCGATGTCGCTGATCAGACACGGATCTTCTCGTTACTTCTTGGGAGCATGAACGCCGGACTCTCTAAGATGTACAACAGTCTGAGTACACAAGTAACTTCGATTACGGGAATGACTGCTGGTGGATCGCACAAAGCACTCGCCGACTTCTATCTTGGATCTAATTTAGTTTCTGATGCTTCGCTGACTTCTGCTGATGTCAATCCGTTGTTTGGGCAGGTGATTCTCCCAGCACGCACACGTCAGAACTGCCTTGTCATTGATCGCGGGCTAGGAGAGCCTCCAGCGGTCCCGCAGGACTCTGCAGTACTATTTGCCCTGCAGCCAGGGACAACGTCTACAACAGGGGCTGTAGCCCCTCCAGACTATGTCTTTGCAGAAGACCCCTACTCAGTCAATGCTCTGATTAACGATGATCGTAAGTTCTGGATTGTTGAAGACCCTACTGCTACAGGCCATATGGCCTGGGTAGAAATTAGACTCCCAGGTAATGTGTCTGGTGCTTACCGATGCAACGAACTAGAGTTTGTTCCCATGCCCGCGTTCTCCAGCTCCCTAGTTTCTCTGCAGGCTGAAGTAGTTGGACAGGGCTGGCAGGATTTGGATTTCTCCTATCTAACTGGATACAACCGTACGACTAAAGCCGTGCCGATGCTTGGTCCTAGCCGGCTTTGCTTCTCCGAAGCCTCTGTCAAGAGATTCCGTCTCGGGCTATGGGTGTCAGGAACATGGGGATTCAATCATATCCGTGTACTCTCAGCTTCTTATCAAGCTTCCGCCAATGTAACGGTAGACTTCACACCTTATTCCCCGGGGGCTATCCAGCTACTGACTCTCTTTGGACGTGACCCGCAGAGACTCGCCTATCTCAGCACTACTACAGTTGGTAATCAAGTGACGGTAACGCTGACACCGCCCGCGGCTTCTTCGGAAACACCTCTGCTGACAGGCATCGGAATCAACTGGCAATAAGGTAGTATCTATAGTGTGCTTTTCCTGTGAGTAACACTCCAAGTTAGTCAATAGAAAATAACGGAAAATAAGAGTGTTATTTTCTTGACAAACACAGTGCAGTAAGGTATTATAGGAGTGCAGTAGAGACGTATTAGAATACTGTTAGTTTAGTTGGGATATAGAGGCGGCTTCTTTGCCTCAGAGAAGAGAAGTAATTGGCTACAAATCTGGACATAGAAAGCTCTGATGCGAATGCACTCAGACTTCTATTTTGCAAGGGCGTTGGGCTCCACCTAGGGGCAATCAAACCGTTCCCTTTCTCGGTTCGCAATCAGGGCTTGTACGATCTAATACAAGACCAATTTATGTATCAACTTAAGAAGGGCTGGAAATTTGGGGAACTGGAAGAACTTCTTAAAGAAGCAAAGCGGCTTGGGCGGCTTGTTAAAGAACCCGCTGATCTTGTGTTTGGTAAGACTCCAAGAGGGAAACTCAAAGATAAAGAAAGGAATCTCCTCGATTATATCGATAAAGATACACTCTACTTCCACCCGGCACTTCAAATAAGACATATGCCCTGTGTTGTACTCACTGCTACTCCCCATGGTCTTGTGACCAAGTCCGTAGAGGACGGACGAGTTGGGGGTTTTATTGAGTCCTTTACCCTGCAGAATCTTATCGAGTACTGGGAGAATCGGATAGGAGACACACAAGCTGACTCCGTTGGGCAGTTCGAATGGCTTCTCAGCAACTACTCTCTTCCCGATATTCTGTATGCCATTGATGACATGACGCTTGATATGCGTAACGAAAGAGATTTGAACAAACGGAAACGAGTAAGTGTTTTTGATCTTCGAGTGTCACTCATCAATGTACAGAAGCAAAAGGAAGAGATTACTCGATGGAATTAAAGACCTCTGTACAGGATTCTATCACCCAGCAGATCAGTCGATTTGGATACGAAACGGCTAAGGCGTTCTCTGATCTACATGAGAGCGATAAACTTAAAAAAGAGGCAGTCTGGCATACAGGCTGGCCTCTCTTTGATAGAGCGATTACCAGCCTCGATGCAGGACTCTGCATCGTAGGCGGGGTAGAGAACTGCGGCAAGTCTAACTTTGTAAACTGTCTTGAGATGGGGATTCTTGACAACACAGACAACTGCCTTGTGGTAGACTTTATCCTAGATAATGACAGAAAGACCCGTATCCATCAGTTAGCCGCCGCTAAGGGCAAGATTCCAATGGACTACATTGCAATCCCTAACTTGATGGAGAAAGGGGATGAACGGCATCGCCTTCGTACCAAAGCGTATGCCTCTCTTATTACGGACTATCAGGGAAAGTTAGAGATACTTGACTCTTCTTCTTGGGGGGACAGAGGTGCCTACCTAGAGAACATTGTCAAGTATCTTACGAATCTCAGAGACTTCTTCCCTGATAAAAAGATTTGGGTAACCATAGATGCTTTTGATGACCCTAAGCTTCCTGCGGGAGTCCGTATGGAAGAAAGAGTCATGTACACTTCGTCCTTGCTTAAAGACACCTGTAACCGTCTCGGAATTGTTATCATGGCTGTCAAGCACATGAACAAAGGCAACCGTGGCCGTGTCTACAGCGGAGATGCGTTCAAGGGCTCCAGTGGCCTCTTGTACGACGCACAGCTAGCCCTGCTTGCCTACTCAGAGATGGCAGAGCTGGGACAGTCCGCTAATCTGTACTTCAATCCAGACCCACAAGACTATTCCAAAAAGAGTCCTATCTTCGAAGTCTATTTTCAGAAGAACAAGGTCGGTGGATTCAAAGGAGACACACTGTTCTTTCAGCAGTGGCCTGAGTACTATTATTGTACCGAGGCTGGAGAGAAAGACCAACAGTTCTTTCGGAACGCACTGCTCAGTCAGCTTGGAGCAAAGAAAAGTTACAAATAGTAACAAGGAGAATCAATATGCCACTAGGAACTATGGGGACACGACAAGCCTGCCCCAACTGCGGATTCGGCCCTAACTACCCCTTTGAGATAAAAGAACTTGTCTCTCTGCACCCGACATACAGACCGGGTGCTGGAGTCGAAGAGTGTGAGATCGCTGAGATCTTTCGTAAAATCTGCTGCCGTAACTGCGGCTATATCATAGGACTCGATGATGACAGTGACTCCCTCCAGCAGAGGGCACTCGCCTATGAAGAAGACTCTGATGACGAAGAAGAAGGCCTGACTCTCGAAGAAGAAAAAGATTCTTCTGTAGTAATAGAAGAACAAGCAAAAGATGCGAGAAAAAAGATTCTGAAATAAGGTAAAATAAAGGGGAGTCTAATGATTACAAGAATCCATGTCAATCGGAACCGAATAGGTTCCAACGCAAAGCATGGTACAGAGATGCCTGTTATTACGGTGAAAAAAGGTTCTTCTAATCGTTACGGTAATCAGGTCGATATACTTGATACCAATGGAGATGTCGTAGCGAGTATTATTTACTCTCCACAAAACCCATTGTCTTGTGGAGCTAAGGTGTGGATTCAAACAAAGAATCCCGTTGTTATATATGGAGAAGAAGTTAATGAGTGAGAACAAGTATTTAGATGGATTCCAGCCCCTCGGAAACTATGCCCTGATTGAGATCGAAGAAGCGGCTGAAGTTACCCCCGGGGGAATCGTCCTTGCACAGTCCAGTGTACAGAAGCCAGTGACTGCTAAAGTCCTTGCCGTTGGTGTCGGTCAGAAGAACGGATTGAATGGGAATCTTCTGCCAATGAATATTCAGGTTGGTGACAGAATCTTTCACCACCGCCATGCCGTCATCGAGTACGTGGTAGATGGCGAGACGGTCAATGCAATTCACGAAGGTGATATCATTGGCTTCTGGAGACCTACTAATGCAATCGAGTGAGTTTCTTGATGAGTCTGAAGTAGATAAACTAGCTGAAGTGTATCACACCACTTCAGATGAAGCTAGGCTGACTCCTTCTACCCCTCTTTCTGATCTCAGTGAAGAGGAGCAAGAGCGATTAGCTCGGTGTCTTTCTGATACCGATCCGCTTGTCCTGAGGGAATGTATATGAAGCTTAAATTTGTTAGCGATGGGACTTCTGTTGGGTCTCAGCTTTATGCTATCTCTGAAGACGAGAGTCTTCACATCATTGAAGGTGTAACTTCAATCAATATCTCTCTGGACATAGACAACCCTCTTCGTGCAGACATTGAGCTTCTCGGTGTCCCTGTAGACATAGAGTTTGATTCCACAGCTACTTCCATCTACGACAAGCTCAAGGCTGACTCTGAGGCGCATAAAGTCTCTCTGCAGCCACAAGACGAAGAAGAAGAAAGATTACTTCAAGAAGAAGAGCAGGCATGGATGAAGAGCGCAGACGAAGGCGGCCGACGACTTGCACTGCTTGAGCTGGAGAAAATGCAGCTTGCTGCAGAAGACCTAGTTGCTTTCATCTACTCAGGTGCTACGTGGCGTGAATGCATTGCTAACGGTGATGTCTTCCCTGACTACGAGATGAATGCAGAGAAGCAAGTGCGTCGGCGAACCAAAGGCCGAGCGACTCATCTTGGAAAGTCAATTGGAGTCAGTAAGAATGGCTCTTTGTATTCTAAACTAGGGCTCAGGAAAGATGGTGAGACGACTTTTATTACTCGTAACGCACTCCTGAAAGAAACCTGGCCTGAAATGATTAAGGAACAAGTCTAATGGCATTTACAAGTGCCCCTCTTCGGGGGAATCTATACCCAAGTCAATTTGTACAACGGTGCCTAGAGTACAAGCGCTGCGAAGCCTGCTCTATGTGTACTCAGTTCGATCCTCATGCCGCGACCTGCGAGTATTGCGAGAGCCGCAAGCCCGCAGGCCCTGCACACCACTGCTCCTGCAGTCAGAAGCGCCGGGACACTGCCCGACAGATGGAAGTACACTTTCATCGTCCCTTTATTCCTCTGCCTGGAGTCAAGTACAAAGAGCTTGATCAGCAGATTCCCCTTGACCCTAACGCTGAAGCATTGTACAGCAATATTAAATCTGAATTTCATGGGAAATTCTAAGGAGAATCATAATGGAAAACGAACCGACTGATGCTTCTTTAACTGAAGCTGCGCCAGGGTGGGATACACTTTCTTATGAAGATAAGACTGTGTATCTTACACAGATGATTCTAGAGTGCTCTCAGAAGCTGAGACTCAAAGAACCAGAGCCCATCATTGCGATCTTAGTGCCCCCGGGGGCTAAGGAAGAGTTTGAACCTGCCTGGAAAGAAGCTATGCTTGCCAGTCTACAGGACAAAACAGTAGGAGAAGAATCTCATCCGCATCATGCGTACTTCTTTCCTCCTGTACAAGAAGCAGAGGTGACAAGAGTCCCTGTCCTATATAGCGCCATTGACCAAGAGAGAGCCCTGCTCAGCCATTACTTCCAGAGATTGGTTACCAACTCTGGAGTCGACACCTCCTCCCTATTTCCTGTTACAACTAATCTAGACGTACTGCGTGCCGTCTACCTCGTTGCTGAGATTCTTTTGCCATCTCTTATTCAGATTGAGCCTAAGAAAAAGAGCAACATTATTATCCCTTAAACTATCATGAACTTGCCCTCTACCCCACCCCCTATTAAAATCTGGCCCTCAACACGAGAAAGAGATGTTAAGCATCATTTAGCACGGTATAGATCTGGACTGTATCCAGACTCCTCTAAGATTCTAATCTCTCTCTTTCATACCTATCTTCTAAAGTGGGTCCGTTTTCTAACAATAATTAAATCAAAAGTCAAAGGCGCTAGAATCGACGGCCCATTCCGTATGTTCCTACAGCACTATATGCTAAGGTATATTCCGGGAGACTTAGAATCAAAGCATACATTAATTGTCACTTCATTAAAGAAATATGAGCCGGAAGATATCTACTCTGAGGTCTGCCTTGCCTTCCTTGAAGCTTGTAACAAGTCAGAGAATCTTACCTATGGCATTTCACATATACTTGCACATCGCATTATTGTATTGATACGAGATCCGATTGTATTCGGCAACCGCTCTGAAACACTTTACGAGACTTATCTAGACCAGCAATGTGAACTACATCGCATGGAAGATTGTGGGATATTGAGTTTGGACGGGGAATATAGTACAGTGGAGTTTGAGGGGACAGATACTCTTGATGACTTCTATCATGAGATTCTGGCTACTAAAGAAACGATTGGAATCTCCGAGGATGAAGACGGAATCAATCGGATCTCGTATATGGAAGATTTGATAACGGTTGTCGAAAGAGATGATGGACTGGTAGGTATCTCTCTTAACCGTGACTGGATCGATGGAAGGACTACAGGGCTTGGTAATATCCCTGAGTTCAGTGAACTTACAAAAGAAGACCGAGAACTCATACTTCGTTACTATATCATAAAACAGAAGTATGAGTACATAAGTAAAGACATGGGAATCAAAGAGCGGAGAGTCCGTTACTTACTCAGCCGAGCTAAAGGCAGACTCAGTGATGCTCTTTCTCGTACCCGTCGTTCTTTTCGGCACAATCAGGAGCAATATGAATACACAGAATATGACGACACCCCCGCCCCACTTCTTTAAGACCAACTATGTTGGTGATAGTTATGAAGAAGTTCGCAGAGTCAGTAAGAACTACCGTGTCAGCCACAATGTAGCACGTCTATGGATTGATATGGCACTAGACAAGTCCAATGTAATTGAGTCCATGAATCTTAAGGCCGATACTCCTAATCCTTTTGGGATTTCGCCGAAGGCGAATCCCTTTTCTGATAGCCCCATCCCTGTCTGCGACTCCAGTATGACTGTCCATGGAGACGTACTCGTTATCTTTGACCTTCATAACCCCACCTACAATAAAGAGTTCTTGTATAAGGCCTGCCTTCTTGCTAAGAAGTACGGAATTAAAAAGGTACTCTTTGGCGGAGATATGAATAACTGTAACCAGTGGAACTCCAAGCATATGCTCTCGGAGAAACGTCGGTTCCAGGATGACCTAGAGCTCCTAGGCGATACCTTTAGTATCATGAAAGACGACTTTGGATTCTCTCTTCATGCAATTCTCGGTAACCACGATATGTGGTTCCTGCAATACATGAAAGGCGAGTTCGATCATAAGTGGATCATGGAAAAATTATTGGGGAAGATTGAAGTAGCACCCGTAGAATGGTGCAACGTAGAGTCTGGGGGGGAACTCTTTCAGATTAATCATGGGGCAAACTACTCCAGTGCTAACCCATTAGGCATGGTGCAGAAGCTAGCTTCTAAATATCATTGTCATATCATTGCAGGGCATCAGCATCACTTTGCTGTAGGAGTAGACGTCTCTGGTAGATTCCAGTGCATTGCTTCCGGAGGAATGTTTGATGCGACAAGAGTCCGCTATATTCAAGAGCGGCATAAGACCAACCCGGCACAGCAGAACGGCTTTGTTATTATCAAAGACGGATATGCTAGCCACTACACCCCCTCCGATCCCGAAATCAAGAATCTGTAACAAATAAAGGGTAGGAGATAACTCTCCTACCCTCTTTTATATAGAGTCTCTATCTTTTGTGTATTCAGCAAGAAGCATTTGGGTCAGCTTTAAGTTAAACTCTTTATCTTTTTCCACCCTGGCTGTTTCCCCTGCTTCCATAGAGTACCCGTCTGGGGAGATCGCTGTGAAAGTTGCCACAAGGCGGGCAGCTTTATTTGCTTGTCGTGCACCTACCCAGGTCGAGGTAAACAGCGTGTGAAGCGCAAAACTCAGATCCGATTCTGCACTGAAGATAAGCCAACTCTGGTCTTTAGCTGATGGGGGGATCACAGGCGGGGACGACGGAGGAAAATGCCTCTCCATCATTGCTTCATACTCTCTCTTCAATCCTGCAGAGGTTAAGCCTCTGTATAGGAATTTTCGAAGGATAGCAATCATCTCCCAGTGAAAAGAAAAGTCGACAGGCCCGAGAGTGCGTAGACTCTTCATCGTAGCACTTATGGTTTGCAGGCTCAATCGAAGAAGGATTTTATCAACATCTTTCATCCAGAGCACAGTCCGCTCTTGAGCAGAGACTAACTTCTTGAGGTGCTCCTTGTGCCCTCCCAGAGTAACTAGGCAGGCAACAGAACCCGGAGCCCAGTGGAGTGCCTCTCTTGGCTCTAGAGTGGCATGGAGTCCGAGATGGTGCACCCGTGGCATTCCCTCGATCTTGAGGGTCTTACCCACTTCAACCTTTCGCCCGTCTCCATGAGTTAGACACCCGTCATTGGCTAAGAAGTGCCAGTACGTATCTCCTGGCTGGACAAGAAAAGGTGTCATTACGATTGCTCCTGGTTTTGTGACTCTGCTGCGCTTTCTACATCGGAGTCTTCTGGGGACTCAAGTCGGGCCCAGTGCGTAACATCCTGTCCATTCCAATCACATGATCCGTCTCCGTTCCATCGATAGGGCACGGTGTTATTTGAGTGTTGATCTGCCCAATAAATAGTCTCTCCGGGTTCTGGCACTCGTCCCCGGTTGAACTGGGCAACATGCATCCGGCTTCTAACTTGGGGAAAAAAGAAGACATTTGTATTTGGTTCATAAATCAAGACCACTTCTTTATCTTCAGGCAGCAAGTCTTCTACTGAACACCAGTGTATCATAGGTCTTCCTTTCTAGTTTCTCAGATTCTGTTAGTCTGATCCTTCTCGTTCAACATAATGCTTCTTATTAAAGTCATCATTAAAAGCTTGCATCTTTTCTCTAAGGGTCTCTCCAAAACTTTCAAAGTCTTTACCTAACACACTCCATGGTAATGGGTGCACGACCATATCCGTGGGCACCATTTCCCAGCCCAGATCTATTATGGGTTCTTGCGCCTTATGCTTGAAGTCAGGGCCTTTTTCTAACCCATGTACCAATGCAAAAGCATCCGAGGCTCTGCCCTCTGGCGTGTCATCGGCTTGCCGGCGTCGGTCGAACTCTGCTTCGATTTCTTCTCGACTACGAGTGCCTGCTGCTCTCCGGTTAAATGCTACCTGCTCCGGTGTCGTGATGGGGAGAGTGTTGATAAACTCCAGACCAATTTCGTCAAAGCGATCTCGGTCCATACACATGAAACCTTTAGGAAAGATCTCTCTTTGATTGTAACGAGAGAAATTCTTCTCATAGAGCTTGTTCGAGGAGTCTCTTGCAAAGGCTAGAGTCACAAAGTCTTTAGCAACCTGGATAACCGTCCCCGGGTACTCCTGGTAGCTCCAGCTACTTTCGCAGATAACGGTGACAGTGCGCGTTGTTGTTACAGTCATATTATTTTCCTCAAGATTCTTTCAACCAGAAAACAGTTCCTAAGATACCTAAGCCTAAAGAAACAATAGAAACAACGAGAAACTTGGTGTAATCGGGCTGTCCTGTATGATACATCATAAGCACTAAGAAAAGTGTACTCATACTATAACCATATAAACACGGGAGTGCACCTGCCAATAACCTATTTCTCTTCTTTGTCTTTGGTACCTCTTCAGGAAGCTGAGGGATTCTCTCTGACATAGTTATCAGCATAGCAGCAAAATCACTCTGAGCATTCTTATACCCTTCTTGGTATTCTTTATCAGAGTACTTTAACTCTTCAGGTAATACCGCACGAGCAACGGATAGTGAACAATCTCTCGTTGTTTTAATTATCTGCTCTCGTAATATAGTATCTACTAGTCTTACATAGTCCTCACTCATTTGAGTGTTGGCTTTAGGTTTTGTTTTATTTAATGGCACATTTGCCCCCAATCTTCGTTCTTCACACTAGATACCTAAAAAAGAATCTTGGCTAGACTCCGATACTTCAGACCTCATTCGATTCCACTCTACGTCGGTGCAGACGCTCTCATCTCGAAAGAAACACAGTAATGCGCCGACTCTTTGTACTCTTTATTTCTCTGGTAGTTCTCTCGGTTTTATACTTCCCGGCTTTCTGCCAAGCTATTCTACCTCCAGCAGTACCACCAACGCTACCCGTCCGGATTCTCTTTATATTTAAAGAGAAAGACGTGCATACTGTAGCCCTGCAGGCAGCTCTTTCTCATGTCCCTGCGGCATGGCTCACTCTAAGGCCTGGAAGCTCCGCTGTGGGTGTCTGGAAGGTCTGTGTGGCATCCAACAACGCAGAGTGGGAGAAGTGGCGATCTTATTATGGCTTTCCTCCCGATGAACCAGAGGGCTGGCAGCTCTGCGGAGAAACTGTATACGAACGAGACACTATTTTTATCAGAAACACCGATAACATTCAGGGTATATTTGCTCATGAGTGTTTTCATGCGCTTATTCGTGATCACTTCAGTGCTGCTGAAAAAGATATACTAAAATCTCGCTGGCACAAACAAATGAAACAAGGACAGATGGCAAGCGATTACGCTAAGACAAACTGGGAAGAAGGGTCGGCTGAAGCTTTCAGATGCTGCTTGAGTACAGACTCAAGAGTCCTGCAAAATGTTGAAGACATCTACAAGTCAGACTCCAAGAAGCTCTAAAAGAATATCAATTGGGTACCGGTCTTCATCTATACCTAAATACGAAAGCATCTCTGAGATATACGAACCGTTGAAATGAGGTTCATCTGTCCTGGGCAACCGGATAGTAGGACAGACTTTCGCACCTTTAACCGGGGGCTTAGTCCAAACGCTATAAGCAACATAGATCAACTTGTTGCTCTTTCTCCATCCATGATCTAAGACATAAGCAGTAAGTCGTTCTACGGGAATGTCCTTGCAGCATGACTGCGGAATCGTATGCAGAGCCCTTGCAACTTTCAGCAATGCCTCTTCCCGTTCTTTGACTTTAGTAATTGGTGAGTCCATAAGCTCTAGCTTTCTTTAGGTGTTGAAACTCTTGATCCATTTGGTCCCTACTGACTTACTTATTGGTGGGTAGCTTTTGTTTCCCATAATAGATTCCAACTGCTTGATCGTATTCGGTGCATCAAAACGGTCGTTGTTAATCACGTAAGTTGCATTTGTGTAAGTAATTGAAGACTCAGAAGAATGAGAGTCTGCACTCCACACTTTATCTCCTGCGATCCAGAGGTTCATACCTCCCAGATTACGGACGAAGTTTATCTCGTTCAAGAATCTTACGTCTGTGACAACAACAGAGCTCCCTTGACTCAGCAGAGCAGTCACTTCAGGTCTCAACTTGTTTACCCAGTACTCTACATCCTGGTTCCTTCTATACTCTGTGCCGTACCACTGCATCAAGGGCCTGTACAGCTCTTTGGTTGTCACAGAGGTCAAATCATCCATGGACAGTTCTGGAAATCGCTCTAAGAGCTCCAGGCGAAGATGATAGGCAAACGAGACTTCTTTAAACCCATAGGCAGCTGTAAGTAAACGGGCAACAGCATTCTTGCCAGCACCTTTTTTACCGCACATGCCGACAACCATCTGCGGATGAAGCGCTTTCGTTTTACTCCAAGGCTTAAGACCGTTTACTTGTAGACTCTTATCAGGAATCTCTTGTTCAGTACGAACCTCTTTGTAGGGTTTTGGGTGCAGTAGTTCTATCTGCTTGTTCACTCGTCTGATATCTTCTTGTTCTGTCATGAGTTACTCTGCTTTCTCAAGCTCGCCTAGCTCTTTGCGAAGCTCATTGATTCTTCTCTGAGACTTTGACTCTAAGAATTCTATCTCAGTCTGGAGCTTAGCGATCAGCCACTTCTTTGCACTGATCTTTTCTTTGTCAGTCGGTATGTCGCATTCAATTGCTCGGAAATGCCAATCGCCCCACATAGCATGACCAGTCAGTACTACTTTCTCTGCTGCTGACTCTTCAGCTTCTTTGTTTTTTGTCATTTAGAAAAGACCGTGCTCCTATATAACTCTACTGCTACGCCAACTTCTTTTAAGGACTTACCAATGCCCACCCCTACAACTCATACTACTTTGCTGGACCGATTCGCACTAACGATTACCACTAGAGTCGGCTCTATGGGATTCTTTCTCACTATCGTGACCTGGACTCTTCTCTGGACTATGTATAATATTATTGCGTCTGAGTTTCCTCAGCTGCACTTACACGCCTTTGATCCATTTCCTGCCTTTGTTGCTTACCTGCTAATCAGTAACGTCATTCAAATTCTCTTAATGCCTTTGATCATGGTGGGACAAAACATTCAGAATAAAACCGGGGAAGTACGAGCAGAGCTAGACTTCGAGGTAAACAAAAAAGCAGAAGCCGAGATCGAATTAATCTTTGACTACTTGGCACACCTAGGAATACTTCTCACAGAGATTGCAGAAGAGTTAAATATAGAGGCTCCGTCTCGACTTAACATTATAGAAAAAGAATTTGATGCAATAGCGGGTGTAGATTCTACGGACGATGTTGTCGAGAAGCTGGGATTATCTCTGAGATGTCAGGCATCTCGTTCCCGATGACAGCAACAATAAGAAAGGCAACTTCCCGCTGCATCTCTTGTAGAAACTCCAGCTTATCCGCATGATCTCCCGAGAGTAATGTACTTGTGATTATCTGCTTGATGGAGAGTAAGTTTGATTGTGTTTCGATTGTCATGGCAGTTCCTGCGATTCTGAACGGGAAAGAACGACTTCAGTCAGCCGCATTAAGTAAGTCATAAGCTCAACACTTAGAAAGTAAGTCTCTGGAGTATTGTATACAAGCTGCAGAGCCCTTCGCTTAGAGACTCCTAAGATACTTCGCACTTCATTTGTACTGATCTTATTATCTATAATTAGATCAGAAATCTTTTGTCTCATCTCTATTTGTTCTCTTGTGCCCAAGAAGTGAGATGACTCTCGACTCCATCCCACCAGTCACTGGGGTCCCCAGTCGCCATGAGCTTCTTTTCACTCTCGGTTAGATGCATCGAAGTTGCTGCACGGGCAATGGCATTCTCCATATACTCGTCTAGTTCTCCGGTAAAAGCAGTCATCTTTAGATAGAGCCACTTGGGAGTCATACCAAAGGCCAGCTTGTCTGCAGCACATAGCTTAGATGTAGGGAGATTAAAGCGACGAGAATAGTAGCGAGAGTGGTACAGGCAGAAGTCTCCCCACTTTTTGCCAAAGAGAGATGCCATGAGCCGGGCACCAAGCTCGGGGTGTCTCTCCCCTTCTTCGGTGTCCATGCCATGACATCCCACATAGCCAATATCGTGGAGTACAAAACTAGCGTATAGTCTTAGGTCGTTTGGGGGGCCGTACAGGCGCGTCCACGCTAGTGCCAGCACTATTGGGTGCAGCAGGAACTGATGGGCCCCGAACAGCAGGCTTCTTGTCCCCACTGGCAGCTTTCTTATGAGTTTGAATAACATCAGATTCTCTCGTACCGCCTTCGGCTTTGCTCTTCCTTGATTCTACTTTGTAACGCCGAGCATACTCTTTGCCTAAAGGCCCAAAGAGATACTTCATGTAGTTCTCATCTTGTTTGCCACCGTAGACAGCGCCTCCGGTGTAGGTAGTCCACTTAGTGTTCTTCATGCAAGAGATAAAGAACTCTTTTAATGGGTTAAGCTCTGTTGATTCCCCGGGAGATTGATACCAATAGATTAATCCGTTCACAAATATCAAAGAGAACTTATTGTTTTGCAGTCCAAGTAGTCTCCCATCGCTGTATCTAGGTACCGCATCTTTGAACTCTAACAACGACTCTATAAGTATACCCCAAAGAGAGTCAGGGTAATGGATATGCCCTGACTCCCAGTTGGGAGTCTCTATTGTTGCCATCAGTCTTTACCTGGAATCTCTAGCCCTCGGTTTGCAGCTAGATCTCGAAGCTTTTCTTCTATAGACTTAGCAAAAACCTCTGGAATTACAGCTTGAGATATAGGTGACTTAGCACTAGTTATGGCAGATGTATCGTGAGCACTCTCAAGCCCTAGTAAAAAGTCAATAGAGTACGTATCACGAAGATACTTAGCAACACTGCTTCTGCCGACAACAGCTGCGCGGACATATTGATTACTTTCGCAAGGAAGTTTCTTCATCATTTCAGATGGAATCAACCAACCTACTGCACACCTATTTCCTTCAGGAGTTAACCAGCTGCATCCGTTATCTTCACTCATACCTGCAGGTCGCTTCTCAATAATAAATCTCTTCCAGACTTCGTTGAAAGCGATCTGTTCTTTTGACGGGGGTGTAAACTCTTCCATTGTTAATCCTTTCCTGGGATCTTGAGTGACCAATCTTCGGCTACTTTTCTAAGCTTACTCTCTATGTTACAATGAAACACTTTCTCGTCAACTTTGTTAATTGAATACCCTGCCGCCACCACAGACAAATCATGAGCTGACTCCAGTCTCTCAAGAAAGTCCATACCATAGGTGTCCCTAAAGTACGTCGCTAACTTACTTTTGGATTCTCTTAGTCCTATAACACTCTGATTCGTTCTTGCGTTAATAACACAAAACAAAGAGTCTGGCATCAGCCACCCGATAGCGCATCTTGTTTCATTATGCCCTTTCCAGACTGTCGAACCTGTTTCGGTAAGCCCTGGAGGGTGTTTCTCGATCACAAAGCGTTTCCACACTTCATTAAAAGCTTTCTGCTCTGCTGACGGTGGTGCATAGTTTTTCATTATTACTCTTTCCCCGGAATAGTAAGTGACCATTTTCTAGCCACTTCAATAAGCTGCAGTTTGACAGAAGTATGGAATTTGCCCACACTCTCAGCAACACGCGCTTTATACTTAGCTTTATTGACGAGGTGCCCTATAGTCTGCACACCGTGATCATGAAGCGTCTCTAGGTCACGGAGGAAGTTTATGTTATAGTGCTTCTTAAAGTACATCGCTATGCTGTTCTTACCTCGTGCGATTCCCTTAACGCTTTGCTGCATTCCAGGTTTGATTTCACTCAGCATATCGTCTGGAATTAACCAGCCAATAGCACATCGGGTTTCGTCGGTTCCCCTCCAGGTGCATCTGGTTTTTGCATAGTCTATTCCTGGAAGGTGCTTCTCGATTACAAATCTTCTCCAGACTTCGTTGAATGCTTTCTGGGCGTGGGATGGCGGTGCAAATTCTTCCATTATTATTCCTTTCCTGGAATCTTGAGTGACCATTCTCCAGCTATCTTTTCAAGCTGTTGTTTTATAGCAGAACGAAAATCTGACATGCAGACTATCGTACCTGAATGCATAGCTTGACACACAGCTTTATCATGCGCTTCCTCTAAATTAGTAAGAAACTCCAGGCCATACATTTCTTTAAAATAGGAGGCTAATTTACTTTTAGAATGCGTAACTCCATCAACACTCTGATCCGTATTTGAATTGATACTTTTGAACAAAGGTTCGGGAATCAACCACCCAATGGCGCACCGAGTTTCATTAACCCCTTTCCAGACTCCACGCCCCTCTGCGGTAAGACCCGGAGGGTGTTTCTCGATCACAAAACGTTTCCAGATTTCGTTGAAGGCCTTCTGCTCTATTGATGGTGGTGCATACTCTTCTAGTTCATTCATTGTTTTTATCCTTGATTTCTAAACTGATCAGTGTCTCCAATGATCTCCTATTTTAGACGAAGTCTCTATCGGAACGGTTAATAGATTACACCGCCTCGCTGCTTCAATCATATGTTTCTCCATAAGACTGTTGACTATCTTCTTATGCTCTTCTGGGCAGTCTGCTACGATCTCATCGTGTACGAGAAGTATAAGCCGTGCCTTGTACTTACGAAGATCATCATCCATCAGTATACAGGCCATCTTCAGCACATCTCCATTGATTCCCTGAATGGGAGCATTTGAAGATTCACGTTCTGCTTTAGACCAGAGAGCATTATAGGCATCTTTCCAGATAGCAGTAGACATTCCACGGAATGCTTCAGGTACCTCAAAGAAGCGTTTCCTTCCCGTAACACTATAGACTTCTTTCTGGTACCGAGCTTGCCGTTTGCACCAGTCTAAGTAGGCTTGGACTCTTGGCCACTGTCTAAAGTATTCATCAATAAGCTTCTGGGCTGCTTCTTTGGTGATCTTAAACTGTGCTGCTACTTTAATAGCGGAGATTCCATAAGGGATACCAAACGATAGTCCCTTGGCCTGACTTCTCAGCTCCCCCTTTTCTTTAGCATTGTTATTATTTGTGAATCTATCTCCAAACAATGCCACAGCATTCAGAGTATGGAAGTCATTGGCTTTGACTGCTCTACGTAGTGTATTATACTCTTCGCTGTCGATAATTGCTTCATCATCGGCATCTACAACTTCGAAGATATCCGGGTGTGCTTCTAAGAACGCCGCCATTGCGTTATTGGCTGCTTGAGACTTGCAGAAGAAGTCAATCATTCCCGGCTCTCCTGCCATATCGGCAAGAGCACGCACCTCAAATTGACTGTAGTCACAGTCAATAATAACGTTCCCCGGGGATGCAACAAAGCAGTCCCGGATCTTAGCCCAAGGCCCACGCCCTGTGACGTTCTGAAGGTTCGGAGAACTGCTTGAAAGTCTGCCTGTGTCCGTCTCTGCCTGCTTATACTCGCAGTGGATCCGTCCAGTAATAGGATTCCTGCTCGTTACAATCCACGGTCTTAGATAAGTAGAGTCAATCTTGTATACTTTCCGGTACGCTAATAGAAGCGTCAAGTCTACGTCTTGCTCTATCTTATTAAGCTCTTCTAAAGTAACAGCATCGGCTTTGTCGATATTGTATTTTGGGAACTTCTTCTGCGCCCACAGTAGAACCTGCTGAGGAGAGTTAATTGGGACACGGGGATACTTAACATCCCACTGATGCCCTAATTCTTCTATCTCCGCCATGGCTTCACGCTGAAGTTCCATGATACGAGATATGTTTACGTTGACTCCCTCATAGGAGATTCTTGCTAGTATAGGAATGAAGGGTGCTTCAATCTGATACCAGACTTTGTCTAGATTCTTAGCCTTGAGTTTTTTCAAGAGAATCTCTCTCAGCTCTAGAAGCAGTGCTGTATCGAGAGCAACATATTTAACTTGTGTGTCGGTGAGTCCACACTCTGGGTGCATGAGCAAGAAAAGATCTCGTACGCTTTTATCTATCTCTATGCGCATCTCTCGCTTAAGAATAGCGCCTAAAGAAGCAGCGACTCTCGGTCGTTTGATTGCCGGGTTTGCCCACTCAATATCTGGGTCGGGTAGTCCTGCATATAAGATATGAGTTGCGATCATAGGATCAAAGTCACACTTTACATCTACTCCGCACATATTACGTATGAATCGGCACTCGAATGCCAAATTCTGCCCGACAGCTCGTCCGTTGACCGCTGCTTTTCCTAGACTCTGCAGAAATAACTCACGGTCAAGCTGCAGCATCTCCCGTACGTCTACTACATAAGAATGATTCTTTCGTGTAGAGATAGACATTAGAAACACAGTAGAAGTATAAGGCTCACTCCCAGACTCCTTAGGAGATGTTGAGATGGAGTAGGAGAGTCTTGACAGATCGAACGCTCCCGTCTCTGGGTCTACTGGAGCAAGCTGCCGTGGTCCGGTCTCAAAGTCAATTGCATAGATAGCATTGTTATTACCGATATTGTCTAAGAGTCCAACGATACGACTTAATCCTTCAACCCCTGAAAGAAAGTTGTAAGTACACTGGTTGTTTGGCCCGCAGTACCCTACTGCACTCATTTCTTCCTGCTCTTGATAAAGTAGTCCGTCCACAGGCATGTAACCTTCATGCTCGTGGGCACCCTTGAAATCTGTAGCTATCTCATTTATATCATCACCAAATATATCCATATTGTTATTGTACCTTAGGTTTAGTTTTAAAAATTATATGGTATAATGAATCTGTAGATCACACCTACACCAGAAGGGAACCTAAGCAGTATGTACCCCTTAGACCCACTGCAACCCATTCTTGACAGCCTTCACTCTTTACATCGAAAGGTAGACACACTCATGGCAGGCACAACCGAACTCGACACAGAACTCTCCAATCTAGAAGCAGCCCAACTCCAGGAATCTGCTGACGTACTCGCAGCTTTTGCTGCACTCGAAGCAAAGATTGCAGCTACTCCTGTAGCCGCTGACCTGCAGCCTGAGATTGATCGCCTGAAGGCCCTTGTTGTCAAAGAGCAGACAGCTGACGCCGCAGCAACACCGCTCAAAGTCTAATTTCTTCCTCAGCAACTCCTAACACTCTGAATGCCCTCTGTCTTAATTGACAGAGGGCATTTTGCTGTGTGGACTATAACTGTACGAGACGCTCCACTTCCGTAATAAGTGCATAGAGATCTGCTCTAGCATGAAGCTGAAAATCCTTGTTTGCTTTAGAATTCAGCCCCGAGATAGGGTCAGAGTCACGCACTCTCTTTTTAATGGTCGCTAAGTCTACCATAATGGTTCGCCGGGACTCTTCTTTTTGTACTCGTAGATACCCAAGAGTCCATGTAAGAATCTGATACATGGCAGTATGGAGACCGCCTTTTGCAAGAGACATGAATACGTAAGAGGTACAATAGTTCAGAACTTGGTCAAACGGAACTTCTGGAGCGAAGTATCCGTCTCGAAACAGCTCATCTGTTGGGTAGTACCTAGGCTTCTTAAGTTTCTTACTTGCTTTCTTGAATTCTTTTTCCTGCCGTGCAGCTAGAATCTCATGATCAATTGTATCAAGCACCTTATCTCTCCTATATTACACTGGACTCCTGTTCGACTGCCAAAAGAGGAACAAGATTTGACACAGGAGTCCAGTTACCTGCGGGGACTAGACCTTCAGTAGATCCTCGAGACTCTCTTCGTCTGCGAACTCATCTACGATGATAACTTCGTCCCCAATCTCTTCAATTGTTTCACAGGCATGGACAGCTCCATCAGCCTCAAGCATGATAAACTCTTTGCCATCCTGAGTATCCATCCAGATATCTTCCTGGCAGAGTTTACACGTGCTCCAGTAGCCCTTCTCTTCCTCTACTTTAGGTGCTCCTGTTCCTGCTTTGCCCTTCACAACGGTCTTGGCTGCCTTAGCGGAAGTGCTTTCGACGTGGGCGTCCTGAGGGCTATCTACAAGCCGCTCAGTGCCTTCATCAAGATCAGGTTCGTTATCGGTGCCATACCCACAGATTGCAAGAGCACGACCGATAGAACCGGTGCTGGCCTTCTCGAGATAATCCCCGAAACCCTTTACATCCTCACGTTTGATTCCCTCTCCGATAATACGCCCTGTCTCGTCTCTGATTGTAGACTTACAGATTGCATACTGCTTCTCAGCATCAAAGTTAAGGATCTGCGTTTCGATGCCCCACGCTGGGTGTTCCTGTCTAAACCACAACAGACGTGCCGATACTGGCAGGTACATCTTATTACCCTGCACTTTGATCAGATACTTACTCTTATTAAAAACCATATTCTCTCCTTAAACCAAATTTCTGTGTGAACCTAGACGATTCCTTCGGTCTCAGCAATATATCGATCTACTGAGGACATCTCTTTAACTATAGCGCGCTTGGATGCCTTGTTACCTTCAATGTTAACAAGATTCTGAATTTCATCCAGAACATCGAGCGAAACTATCAATTGATACGCCACCAACACTCCCTTTCTATCTGTGTAACAAGAGCAGTTCTTTCCCATAGCACTGATAACAAGCTCTCTTACTGGCAGTAGATCCTCTTTAGGAATGTACAAGCTTGCAGTAGTCTGCATCTTCTCGATTAGTTTAATCATGGTTCCTGTGGTGCTTTACAACGTGACCAGGGATTCTTTTTAACCAGATGATCATATGGCCTGCTCGATCTGCGTTGGGTCTTTCTACTCCGTGTCTACTCGCAAGTACATAGTACATACGGTGAAAGAATCCATAAGCTAAATCTGGATGATTAGCACCGCAGTCGGTGCAATAAGCAGCCGTCTCATGGTGTCCAGGAGTCCAGATCTTATACTTATTCCCAAGTGCACCGTTCCATGCAAAGGTAGGAGCATTTGCTCTAAATGGAATACCACTTGCCGGAAGCCGTGTAGCGATTCTACGAGCGCGGGCACCCTTCTCGTTTCCATACATGGTAGCACGGTATGGTCTAAATCCAGCGGGGGGACTCACTTCTTTAGTATGGGCGAAGCAGGGCGTACTCAATAAAAGAGTCCCCAATAATACTTTGACGAGTCTGGTTCTCATAGGCTCCTTCTTTCTTCCGGTTCGTCTTCTAGTACATAGATGTGGTTTTCTAAAGCGTTAAGTTCAATATTCAGCGTATTGATTCTTTCTTTCATAAGTTCTCGGTATTCCCAGCAGTGATGAAGCTTGTGTCCAACACTTAGAGTACCCCACCAAGAATCTACTGTTTTCTTTATATCCCCAAGGGAATCATTTTTAATCCAAGGCTCCCAGTCAAGTCCAAATTCAGACCGGAACTCTTCTTCTTCGAACTGGAGTCGTAAAGGCTGTACATTGTGCCCAATGTCTTTGTTGGGGATAGGGCACTCTCTCATTGGGTCCATAAATGTTATGCTCCTCTAAATATGGGAATGCCTTCGACTTTTAATACTTCCATAAACTCTGCGACCGGCATCTCTAGTATCTTTGCAGCCTCTGACAGTGAAAGTACAGACGCTTGATATAAGGACGCTCCGATCACAGGTCTGTTGTTCTTAGGTATTCTTTGTAGTGCTGTCTTAATAATCTCAATGAAGTCTTGCATCACTATACCATTCCAAAGCAATACTGCTTTATTTGATGAGTAAGGGAATGATCTTCCCCATAAGTATTGGAAAGGCTAACGGTGGAAAGGTAACCACAATGTTAAGTGCTATTCGAAACGCAATAGGTATCATTTAATTTCCAATCTTCTTAAGAAACTCATTCTTTCGGGACCCACGTAGCTGTTTGTAAGACTCTACCTGTTCGATATCCGAATAAGGATCTTTTGCTTTGTTGTCTAAGAACTCTCTCAGTATTCTAATCTCGTCTCCAGAAAACGTAACTGCCTCATAGATATGATTTCTCCAAGCTGCAAAGCAGTTAGGGAATCTGGACTCTAGTTGTGCAAGCATTGCATTGGCATAGATCTGAGCCTGCTTCTGGGGATAGTTATTCCCTGAGGGATCCGCCATGCGAAGCTTCAGCAAATGAAATATCGTCCGAAGATTACCCTGCCAGTACCAGGCTGTGTACTGCCCAACGGGAAGAACAGTACGAGCAAGCTCTCGAGAGAGTCCTAGTTCAATCAACTGACCGTAGGCTCTGTGTGAAGACAGACCTGCCTCTATGATTAACTGCCGGGCAGTCTCCGGGTCTTCGATTAAGAGATCACTAGACCCCTGCTTGTTATCAGACGATGGCGAGTTACACTCTTCTACACTTGGAATCCAGAACTCTTTCCGTGGTTCGATATAACGAAGACTCTCTTCGTTAATATTAACTCCGACTGTGTGGCGTATCAGCTGACGTGCCACAAAGATAGGGAGCACCATGTAGAACGTAGCACCTGCAAAGCCTAACGGCCCTGCATGATCTTTACGTACGAGATAGTCGATTAAATTGTCGTTACTCTTTTCAGTAAAGTCTTCTACAAAGGTACGGTAGCTTGTTCTTGCTGCCTCAGCAGGAGTCAGGTCGGTACCGTTAATACTCATTAACGATACCAGACCCGCATTAAGAACCTTTGTTTCTTCTAAAGGTTCATGCATTAGACACTCCTGGAACAGGTGTCATGTCGACAAAGTTTCCCTTGTCATCCAGCTGGATGAATCTCTTACCGTTGTAAGGGGTACCTTCGATCTTGATCTCATCGATGGGATTAATAGCCTTGAGAGAGACAAGAGTCTTCTTGTCCAAGAAGTAGGCATTCCAGCACCGTGCTACACGGCGCGAGAAAGTGGACTCATAAGACCACCGTGTATGCGACTTAGCCGCGGCAACCAGCTCTTCCAACAGGCGCATCTGTGGAGATTTGGCAGCCAGACCGTCTGCTTTAGCCACATCTTCCCAGAACTTGAGTGCTTTCTCAGGCTGATACCGGATTGTGAGCAGTGCAACCGAGACAATTCCGGCTCTCTGAAGAACAACGCTGAGCATCTTGCTGGCTCCGTAAGTAGCTGTGTGATAAAGTACAGCTTCATGCACGAACGAGAGCGCCACGTCTCGGCGGTACGTACGTGACCGCACACGATATACACTGGAGTATTTGTCAGAAGATTGATTCTTGAACCCAACAATGATAGGCTTCACTGCTGCCATGAGTTTGTTGGCTTGAGTCTCGGTCAGACCAGCATTGACGAACTTTGGCTCTGTTCGGGCTGTATCTGCGTAGCTTCGAAGAGCACCGCTATCCATCTCCGCATACAGGTCGCTGAAGTCACTCTCAGATGTTCCTGGGTGCACTAGCATGTTGAACTTGACTGTCTCTCCGCTTCGAACAACCGCATTAAGCCGTGTCTGTCCATTAAGAAGGCACAGCGTATCTTTATAACGCCCCATCTCAATCGTAGTCGTACCAAACTTGTTGTGCTCCATGTCCAGAGCATACTTAATGATATTGGAAGAACGGATCGGCCGCTGCTTATCATACCCGGCAATATCGAGAATCCATTGTGCAATCTCCGGTGTAACCACCAAGAGAAAAGACTCTTCTGCAATAGGATTATTATCTTTGTCTGCAACCACAAACCCGTCGGTCTCAATCTCAGTCATGAGATCTTTTGCACTCATGATAGTGTTCACCGTAGTGGTTTCCACTTCTTCAATAAGAACTGCTCTCACTTTTACTTCGTTAAACAGATCTTTAGCTGGATGCATAAAGGGATTCAATCGAACAGTGGGGTCGGCTTTGACTTTCTTATGTCCTGTAATCTTAGACCAGGTCTTACCTGACCACACATCTTTTACTGTGTGATACGAAACACCATAGGTCTTTGCGACCAGGTGGTGGTCAGAGTCTTTCAGACGATAGATTTCCATCGCTGTTTCTTCATTCAACACTACAATACTCATAGTTTATTCTACTTCTTTCCTGCTAGTAAGCAAAGCTCTTCCGAAGCGGGGCACGTTGTACTTAGACAAATTCTGATACCGAACCGTAACTTCCTTTCCTATCCACTTAGCGGGGTTCTGAAAGATCTCTTTACGTGTCTCTACAGACCCCCGGGGACGAACCTTGAATTTCCTGAAGGCATTAGTGTCAGGATCCCAGGCTCGACATTCAAACCGGGCACACCCTGCTTCTTTGCCTTCCCCTTCTATTACATCTAGGATCTTGAACTCACCATCGATAAACGGCTTATACTTAATAAGATCCATCGTTCGATGCCCCTGCACGTAAGGCCCTGTGCCTTCTCGGATCATTGCTCCTTCATGCCCCTCTTCGAGGAACTGCAAATACATCTCTTCCAAGTCTTCTTTGCTATTGATAACATAAGTAGGAACAAGATGAATCCATTTGTTCTTCTCCAAATGGAACGCTTTAAGCAGCTCTATCCGCTTAGGAAACGGCAGGTCTGGTTGATTAGGATCATAACAATCAAAGACATGGTACTCTAGCTTGTCGTTTACTTCTTTGCTGCGATACTTCTTTATGACTGTGATGGAGTCCTCAAACAATGCTCCATCAGGAAGCATCATTTCACCATCTAGAATAATCTCACCCGTATCTACAACAAAGTTCTGTGTGACCTCTGGAAGAAACGTATTCCCCCCACGAGACCAGAAGCCTAATTTCTTGTTGAAAAGAGCACGGCATCCATCAAGCTTGGGCTGAGTATACCCTTTATAAGTTACAGATGCCTTCTTTTTTGGATTAAGAGTCGCCATATCTTCAGCAAGCATGGGTCTAATACGCGAGAGTCCGATAGATTCCGGTGCTTCCTGCCCCTCAATCTCGTAGCCTTTTCCCGGCTTCATCTTGAGAGCCATCTCAGAGTTGATCTCAGAAATAGCCTGATCATGAGGAGTAAGCTCGTTTGTTCTTCCCACATTCTTTGAACTGATTACTTTGCTCTCAGAGACAATAGTCTTGGTACGGGTACCGTTCTGCTTGATCTGATAGTAAGAGCTATAAGTTGTTACCAGTCCGTCTGTCTCGTCTGCAAAAGCCTGCCAATATTTGGTGTCACCTGTCTTGGTTTTGGCTACCAGAACAGGAGTCTGTTCATAAATACTCATTATACTGTCTCCTTTTCTTGTAGAGTCCGCACTTCCTCAACTGATGCATCAATAGAAAAAGGACTCAAGGCCTGTGAAAGTCCGAGAGCCATTCTCTCGGTGACAAGCACTCCGTCATTACCATGCCTAGACATGATCTTCCTAATAGCACTGACCATAGATTCTACTTCGGACTCGGTGTGTTTTCTCTCTTTGTGAGAGTCTACCAATTTCTTATTCAAAGAATCCTTCTTATTAGAAGGAACCATTTGAGTAACAATTTGCTCTTCTCTTGCAACTTTTAGAAGCTGTTCCAGTTCTCTTACTCTAGCGGAGCTTTTCGATGCTTCATCACATGCAAAAAGTATCTTTTCTGAACGAGTTGTGAACTTGTCAAAGACTCTACGATTAGATATCGCGCCATCGATTAGCTCTAGCTCTGCTCGCATAACCACTTCTTGTTTTGCCATTGAGATAAGTGTACGCACATACCCTGACAGAAATAGCTCTTCTTCTCTAGTATCTGCATTATCTACAAAATTCAGTATTGAATTAAGCTTCTCGTCTGTATACCCTTGTACTGAAAACGGATATATATCTTTCATAAAACTCTTTCTTTTGTTAGCTTCCATACATTGGAGCCGCTAGTTCTAACTCTTCTCGTGCCAATCTCTCTGCTTTGTTTTGAATCCATTTAGAACTACAACTGTCTTCAAATGCCTTTTGACTCGCTGCGTTTTCCGCACTGACGCGACTCCTATACTTAGGAAACTCACAGAAAGAATCATGATGAAGCATCATGTCTTGGAAGATAGCTGCTTCGGATTTCTCTGCTGTCTCACGAAGTTTTGCTAAGTTAAATAACCGTCTGGAGTTATCGGCCCAGACCTGACCACACTCTGCAGCGATCTGTTTAAGCTGGGCTGCAATCGCATCATCAAGTGAGGGGTACTTGGGTCCGTATCCACAGCTTCCCCATCCTCCCTGCTTGGCTACTGAGACCTGCCCATCATCGTGGTTATGAAACACAACTTCAAGCCAGCCAGGAATATTAACGATTAGAAGATTCTTCATACAATTCTCCCACATGTGACTGTCTAGATTCAAGTCTAAAATCTTGATTCATTTTGATTTCTTTTCTCTTATCATTTGCTCAAATACATTCCATGAAGTGACTACTACTAATGCCCACACTGCCAGCCATACAATTAGCGGCACTCCAGTGTCTTTGCCTTCAATGAGTCCGATTGCCCCTATCACTCCAACACCCGCATAGCAAAGAGCTATTGCCATTCGTGCAATCTTTTGAAACTGACTCATTTCAATTGCTCCTTGCGCGACTTTACATAAGCGAGGATAGCGCGGCAGAGGGCTTCGCCTATCGTGCGCTGCCTGCTATCTTCTCCTCCGAATACGCATGACTCTACCCACTCCCAACTATTATACCGCCAGTAGATATATGCTTCGCCGCCTCCGAGTTCGCCTGTGCCGCAGGTAAAGTGGGTACGGTCTTGGGCTGTCAGCCATTCGGTAAGGTAGCCTATCATCATCGCGTCCCGACAGAAGTCAGGTAATCCATTCACGTTATCTTCATAGTGGATGGTGTACCCCATAGGCGTGCTCCAGACGTGGTCATGTGACCCCCACATCGTCCATCCCATTGCTCCTGCGACGGCAAGGTTCAATGAGGCTCCTTCTTCGTTAGTCATTTGGATTTCTCCTATGTATCCAATGGTTCAGAGTAAACTCGGATTACTTTTTCTCCGTAACTCCAATCAACTGCTACATCTAGTTCTCGCCCAACCGCATGTGCAGCTTGCTGACCACCATCTCCATCATGCATGTGGGTAATAAATACTTCCATCACACGCTTGTCATTAAACTTTAGAGTTAATTCAAATGGATAATCTGCAGCGAGAATCTTTGCTTCTCTTTCTTCCTGCTCTCGTTTATCTTCATAAGACTCTGTATCTGACATGGTGTTTTTCTCTAACTCTTTTCTAAACTTTCTCTAAGATCTTTCACCCATAGATTACGAGAATGTATAGCCTCTACTTCTTTCTTATACTCTTTTGTAGCATGATCAAAGCTTGCTGCAGCAACAGCTTTGCGTTCTGCTAAGTACTCTTCCACATTTTGAGCAGAGATAGCAAATTTAGGTAGGGTACTCTTGGGCTCTCCAAAATTATCACTTGCTTTGATTTGCTGCTGCATAAACTCTTTAAGTCCGGTGTGCTCCGGTGTAGGTGGAGTCCAGGCGTCTACTTGTTTAAGCATCTTGGCATAACGTCTATGTCTTTCTAGGAGATTAACCTCATAACTGGTGTAGGCTCCGCTAATTAGAGCGGCTTCTTCTTCCATTATGACTTTACATTCTTCTTGAGTCATTGAGTCAAAACGTTCAACTTCTTTTGCTGCTCTTTGAATTGCTTCTGTATAGCGAGCACTTGGATAGAGTGTCTCAGGAATCGGCGCATCTGCTGGCAGGTCCCGCATAGAGATCAACGGACTGAAGGCACGGGCACACCCTAAAGCAAACTCCTTAAATGTGAAGTCTGTTTCCTCTTCAATGGAATAAGTATATCCAGTTGGCATTACTTCTCTGCTTTCTATTCTACATTTATAATACTAAAGTCTTGATTCACCATGGATGTCTCCGATTACATAGATCATAGGAACTCCTTCTTAAATAATAGGTCTAATGGGATCAATCTTAATCGGCCCACTCTCATACATCACACGATATGTACACACTACACCTGTCAGCATGTTTTGTACCCGGAACTTCTCTCCGACATTGACACCGTGTCGATGAAGCAGAGCCGTACGCTTTATCTTTAGCTTCTTCTCAACAGCAAGCTCTTCTAGGAGTCTTCCTCCTAGGACTCTTTCTTTACCAAGTCCAGGCTTAGCGAGAAAGTCTACGACGGCAAAGCTCGTTGCATAATAAGCAATGTCTAGTTTCTCTGCAAGAGAAGTCAACTCGAAGAAGTCTGTGACATCTCCGAGTCTATTCTCTACTTCGGGCAGCATCTTACCTGAGCCCAATAAGAATCCAAGATTCTCAAAGAGTACCTGTCCTATATCTCCTGTCTTGCAGAGCTCAACTACGTCGGCCAGCACGTTCTGCCGGCTTGACAGTACAACAATGTTCTGCTCAGGAATCTTTGACCAGGAAGCTACTTGACGGTAGTCGTAAGGCTCTCCTAACTCCACAATAAGAGTCGCTCTCTGCGTGTCTCTCAGCCTGCAGAGAGACCATGCTAGAGCAGACTTCCCTGTCTCTCCGAACAAAGAGTGCCAGCCATAACTTTCTTGTCCCAGAACATGTTGTATTGCATCTAGCATGAGAACCTTTCCGTATCTTCTTGTCGGATCAGTTCCAAGTAACTCTCTTTAGAGTTCTTGCCCTCGACAAAAGCCTCATTCCAGATATCCATAATCAATATTTCGACTCTCTCCCAGCTCAGTGCATTCTTTCGATGCTCTTTCACTGCTCCTCTTATCCGGTTAGCGGCGTCATGCTTCATCTGCTGACGCAGCAGAATCTCAGGATGAGGGTTGTCTGTCGCTACTTGGAACAACTCTCCCTGACCGTGGTCATCAAAAAGACAGTCAGACAAATCGTCCATAGACAAAGAATCTTCATACGTTGTATCAATATTCTCTGGTGGTGCGTCTTCGTCTCTCGGTGTGAAATCTTCTTCACTGCTTTCGTTCATCTATATCTTCCTTCCAACATATTTTTCTTGTCTTTCTTGTGCTGGAAATACTCAGTCTACATCAGCATCCATCTGATATGAAAATACATATACTGGATTCCTGCCCATTGCATATGGCATGGGCGGTCTGACGTCAAGGAGAATGTGATACAATGAAATGCTATTTCCCACTCCTAGGTACTGGAATTCTCCCACGATTGTTCCCAGACCGAACCTTCGATCCCTGACTCTCTGCCCAATAACAAACTGGTCACAGGCAGGGTTATCTGGTTCGACCTGCTGGAACACTACTGGTTGTAGTTTACCCGGCAGAAGCTTTTGCAGAGCATTTAAAACGGATACCATTTGTGCTCTCCGGCTCTTACTTTCAAGTCAACCACTAGATCAACGACCTAGCTTCTCTCGTAGTCCGCTCCAGTCAACAGGAACAGACGGACTATCTGAGCTGGCCTCTTCGCCTTCAGCTGAGATAAAGAAATTAGGCCACTCGGTAATCTTACCGGTGTGGTCGATAATTGCACTGTCCAGATTCCCTGGTGCACTCTTTATCATGCTGCCTAACGTTTCGCCTGCAGCGCCCTGATCATCAGTCACTAACAGTTCATCCCAAGTTATCATTAGTATCACTCCACTTTCTTTGTATTAACTCTTTAATCTAATCGACTTCTTTAATATTATTTACATTTTATCCAATATAGCCTGTACCTCAGGACTCGGCTTACGTATTTTCAGCCAGTGATCTGCTGCAAATAATACTAACCCAAACTCCATAGATTCTTTGAATGGGGATGCGTCTGCAAAGATATCATGGCACAATTTTAGCTCCTGCCAAACAACAGACGAGCTCTCATCATCTTCAAAAGCTGGGAGCACGCCTTCTTTGAGAAGCTTACTTATTGGCATCTTCTCAAACCTCTGTTCGTAATGCTCAATAAATATCCCAATAGAAGAACGTGGAGAGTCTGGATCAGAGTTTAGTTTCATCTTAGGTCTACGATGGTGATACTTGTTTTTAGTTGGATCATTAGTCGAAGGATTATTCTGTGTGATAAAATGATCGTAGACTCTATCAAAAGCTTCCTGCTTAGTCATTTAGTAATCTCTTTCAGTCTGTGTAGGAGCGCCATATCACGAAGCTCTGCTTCTATCTTTGTATGAAACTCGGGACAATCTGCGTAAGCATCGTGGGCGATTCTGAGGTCATACCAGAAACGATGAACGTGCTTTCTATCATTGTCATCTATGGTCGGTAGAGTACCGCTGTCAATCAAAGCATATACTAGCACGTCTTCTAGATCAGGTGTATAGTCAGAAATAAAGAGTCCTATAGCGCAGCGTGGGCTGTTGGCATCATCTGGATCTTGTTTAAGTCTACACATACCGTGTGACATAGAAGGCGGGCTCTTTTTTGTCACAAAATGATCGTAGACCCTATCAAATACTTCTTGTTTAGTCATTTAGTAATCTCTTTCAGCTCATACAAGAGAGCTACCCCATGAAGTCCCTCTTCTACTCTTACATGGAAGTCAGGACTAAGCGCAGATATATCATGAGTCGCCTGTATCCTGCACCAAAAGTCATGCATACTGGATTCATCTCTGTCTTCTATTTTAGGAATAGCATTATCGTCCATCAGATCTTGCAAGAAGTCGTCTTCCATAGAAGGTGTGTACTCAGAGATAAACAGCCCAACAGCACATCTCGGACTATTGGGGTCATTTGGATTCTGTTTAAGTCGACAGATACCGTCCGACATAGAAGGTGGATTCTTCTTCGTTACAAAGTGGTCGTAGACTTTGTCAAATACTTCTTGTAGTACCATAATTATTCTTTCAAATCGTAGACGGTAACAGAGACTCCCTTATCTATCAGAGTCTCGTTGATGATCTTCTCTACAACAGCCCAGTCTCCACCAGCAAGACCGCACCCGATGCGTGGCATATGTATAGTCGTAGTAGTCAGCACCTCAGGTGAGCAGTCTTTCTTGAACTCGTTAACGGCATTGATTGCCTCTTCTATTCGCTCTAGCCCTTTGCGGAGTGCTGCGTAATCAATCGGATGTGGATTCTCATAGGAGCGAATACCCCGCTGCCCAATGATATTAGCGACAGTAGTTTCACGCCTCCTACCATCTTCGTAGTTCTTAGCTTGGATTGCTACAAAGTAGACACCGCCTAATTCAAACAGAAGCCTGTTCCCGGCGATATCGTACCCTGTTTTGAACCAGTGCCGATACCCCTCTTCTACTACAGGGTATCGGCGGGCTATTGCTCCAGAGAATCCAGCACCATACGCTCCTATATCGTTGCAGCACTGAACAATTATGATAGAGTCTTTAGCCCCATCTGCTGACCCCGGGGGATCAGTTGCATCCCCAACAATATAGTTAATAGGCATGTTTGTCTTTCTAAAATAGAAAGTGGAGAAGTACCGATTCCGGTTCACTTCTCCACTGATACTTCGCTCACTTAGGCTTCTTTATTTCTCTAGGGGCTATGATAATCTCTAGCCACCCACAGTCTTCTTCTGTAAGATACTTACCTGTACCTTCTCCGTACTCCACTACAAACCTGTCATCCTGCCAGATAGGCAGCTTTGGGGTTGCGTCTTTATACTTAGGGTCCATCTCTCTGTCACACGTGTTGATCATATCTTCAGCAGCTTTGATATAGTTGCCTAAGTCTGCTGTCTTATAGCGTCTACTGATAGAAACGTGAATCTTTGCGGTCAGCTTTACATATCCGGTAATCGGAAACGATGACTCCAAGCCATTAAGGCGTATGCATTCTTTGATTGCTCTCTGGCAAGCGTGTTTCCATAAGTTATACTTGATCGCAGCAGGGTTATACGACCCACTTCGACCTGTCTGTCGAACCTGCGGCTCCGGCTCTATTAATATCTTTAGCGTAGCAATGCCGTCTTTCACCGTGATAGTCACATCAGGCTTAAGCTCTGCACCCCATGCTCGTGCTTCCAGACATTTAATAGTATTAGGAGTTGCCATTACTCAGTGAAATTATGGACTCTATCTAGCTCGTCATAGATATTTTTAGCAAGGTCTTTGTTAACCGACAAAGTCGTGAGTGCTGCAACAATAGCTGCTCCTACCAGTGGACTAGAGGCTTCACATATCTCAATGTAGTCAGTCTTGTCTTGATTAAATCGTACTACAGATTCAAGCTCTGTAAGATAGATGTATTTCATATTAGTCCTCTGTGATAAACTTACGATAACTTTCTCTTGCTCGCGTGATTCCACGCTTCTGCTTGAACGCCATATCGGATATCCAAGAGTCTATGTCAACTTTATCTTCAGACTTAGGAAGCTCTCGGATTGCAATAGGCAAGCCTTTGAGATTTGCAGAGAGAACCTCTAAGAGTCTCTTGGCTGCTCTTTGTACTGGCACTGCACTTGATTCTTTATTGTCCCGATCAAATACAATCAGTACTTTCTTAGGGTATGTGTTGTTGGACTTCTCTAGTAGGTACTTAATCGCCTTCACGGCTTCTCTGTGACTGTTTGTTACTCCTAAGAGGCCCAGAGTACCTACACCTGCATGGTTCGATGCCTCGGTCTTCAACTCCCCTTCGCTGATTACCATGGTTGAGATATCAGAACTGCTTTCGGGACGGAAATATAGAATCCCTTCAGTGGATACCCCTGTTGGTCTTAATAGTTTACCTGTTTTTGCTCCGGATTTATAGGTAGATAAAAACTCAGCTTTACCGTTAGACTCCCACGGGCGTTCAGGATAAACCAAAGCAAGCCGTCCTGCTTGTGCAAACCAGGCAGGAGTAACGATGTCGCCTTTGTGTTTGAGCACTGAAGCTCTCTCTACCATGGGTTCTCCAAAGAAAGCAGAGGCTTTATGAAGAATGGCAACCCCGGGAACACTATACCAAGGTGGAAGCTTATCTAAGTCAAGAGAACGAGATATAAGCAGCTCTTTATGCTTAGCATCAAGGCTGCCACTGTTCTTCCGAATCCAAGACCAGACTGTTCCAAACTCTGGCAGAGTGATATTCTGATTGACAACTGCTTTTGGAGCAGCGACTGGCTCCGGTCCACCTACTTCCAGTGACTCTAAGATGTCTCGGGGATCTCTCCCCAAGGCGCGTGCTAGGTTTATGAATCCAACCCCAGTCTGAGCACACTTAAAACACTTCCAGAGTCCTAAGTAGAACCGGGAGTTAGGTTCATAGCAGATTCCAAAGTGCTTGGAGCTGCCTTCGCACCCGGAGAACGGGCAGGTATAGGAAGTAAACCCGGAGCTGCTTGTACTGCCCGCGGACTGCCCTATAAGAGCTTCGATACACTGACGCTGCAGAAACGGATCTTTAGACAGTCTCTCCACTGTACTTTTCAGGCTCACTAGGATTCTCCTCTACTGTTTTTCTAAACTCTCTCGAGATACGATCAAGCAGATCTCTTATCTTCCTATTCGCTTCGATAAGATCTTTGTTTGCTTTTCTAAGCTTTTTGTTCTCTCGTTCTATCAAATTAGAACGATTAACTAAAACCGAACCCCAACTGCTTTTATGATACGCAGGGTTAAACATCTTACTTGATTCCCCACATCTTTTCTAAGAGTCCAAACAGTGTAGAGTCGTTATCGATCCGACGTTCAGACTCCAGTATACCCTCAGTATCCAGATGATTGCGCATCACCGCCCCTTTGCCTTCGGTAGCCAGCAGCCTGCCTGCGGGTGAGGTATCCATATACTTCTGGCGTGCTTCCGGCTCAGTGATATTATGACGGGAAGATTCTTTGGGGATCTCTACGCACAATGAATCAATGAACTGCTGGATCTTCTCTTCATCTTTGGGCAAAGACATCGCTGAGATAGGATTAATCAAAGCAATAATGCTATCAAAGCTCAGCTCTGCATGCTGTATCTTATAGAACAACGAGATAAACGACGAAAGGAATCCGTCTCCTAGATAAGATTTGTGGAGTCTGCCATAAAGAACACTTACTCGTAGTCTATCTGCACATAGACAGACATCACGGATTAAATCTAATTGCTCTTGCAGGAACGCATTCACAGCAATGATAGGATCTATATCTGAAGTGCTCTTAGAATAGATCTTCTCCAATTGATCGTGGAGCTTAGTTCCTCCTAGAGCAATCCCTTCAATGGCTAAGAATCTCACAGAAAAACTATTGGAGATCTCCCGAGAGATCTGTGTCATAAGTTTTTCAATAAACATACGCTCTTCTGACTGGAACAAAGCGCCTTCGATAATACCGCCGCTGCTGCAGGGTCTCCAGAGTTCTTGGAGACGCTTCATTAGAAAGTGTACACTCAGCAGAAGCATTTCCGTATGATAAAGGTCTAGAAATAAATCTAGAATCAATGCTGCTTCCGCCGGAGCAAGCGTGTCCAGCGAGTATAAATCCAGAGGGCTTATCGGAGGTGGTGCCATCCAATAGGAACTGAACAAGGGTTTGTACCCTGGTCGCATTGTTATAATCTTGTTAAGCAGCTCTGAGAACGCATCTGGATTCTCACTCTCTGGAGTGACTTCTCCTTTTTCTTCTACCCACTCACTTGGGTGACGAGTAAGCTTTCGAGGGCTCTTCTTTGGAAACATCTGCTGTATAACTAAAGTCAGATCTTCCACCGCTTCAGAGTTTCTCTCGATTATCTCATCTGTATGCATCTCTTGCCGAGATGGCTGCTGAACAAAGTCAAACTCTGCTTCTTTAGACACCAGAGTAGGATAGAACAGAAACATAGAGTTCTTTTCTACTCCAACGCTAAGCTGCAGCCGTGGATCCCTCGTCTTTATATAGTCTTGGATTCTCAGCCGCATTGCATCTACGGTTAAAGTCTGGAGAAAAGCAACTGCTTCGGAGTGCATGAGTTTAAGATAACCCAGACCCGGAGTATATGTCTCTGCACTATCACCCTGGTAAGCCAGGCTGTTGATGATATACATATACAAAATGGTCGGCGAGATCATCTCGGTCGACTCACAATTCATATAGTTCTTACACGTAAGATTGAATAGCTCTACACTCTCTATCCCAAGGATAGTAGAGAGCTCTGCAACAATCAGTCCTATCTCTTCCCCGAAAAGATACGGGATATCATAGGCTCCTGATGGTCTAAGCACGGGGCTGCCATTCCGAAGCGAATCCAAAACTAAAGGGAATTTACTTTTTATTTTCATTGCTGTTGATCTTTATACGTATAACAATACCACGAAACAGACGAGTTACTGACAGGCACCCAATCTTCCGGGCAAGACACCCCTGAATTGTCTTCGCGCTCAAATAAATGTGCGTCTGCTTTACGGCAGAAGAAACTGACAAGAGACGACTCTTCTTCCGTTCCTTTTTGGTACGCTATTACTGGGACAAGGCCCTTGCTCTTCGAATTCTGCTCTGCAGTCTTGCACCAGTCTAGAGTTACTCGGCCTTTACTGGCTAATGTTTTGACTGTCCGATACTTACATTCGATGTATAGATCAGCTACCCGAATGTCTCCCTTGGTATTAAATCTCCCGGAACCATTGGTGATTTGACCATTCGTCATGACGCACACTGCTTTTTCTAATCGTTCCCAAGATTCCATGGTTTAAGTATACCTTATCTTTATGCGGACTCTTCTCTCTTCCAACTCGTCGACGACTCTAGTAGTTCTCCAAGCAGTTTGTCGTCGGGCTTTACATAGTTGCCGGCGTCATCAACCCAGACAATCTCTATCTTAGAATCCAAGACGGGAATGCTGTGTAGAGCCCAGTCTTTCTCAACATGGTCTACTAGATCAATAATAGTAGCCACCACAAGAGGATTCAAAGGTACGTCTACTCTAAACTCTGCAGTAATCTTGACGTGCTCTTTTCCTGGATGAAAATTCTCTGTTACTTTAGTTTCTGGTACAGCTTCCTGCTGATTCCCTTTTAGAGTTACCTCTACAATATCTAGTGTAACTTCCTCGTCTTTGTACTCCCACCCTTCCCAAATTTCTACGTATTTTTTGTAGTCATGCTCTCTGAACATAACAGCAGCGGGTGGAAAAGCCTCTTTAAGACTATCTCCGAACGCTGACTCTATGTACACAGCAAGATATTTCCACGCATCTTTTTCTTCTGCAAATACATCTATTTGTGTACTGCAGCTATTCCATATAAGACTAGCTACCCACATACTATTAGCCCTCTCTTTGCCTTCTTAATCTGTTGTCTATCAGTAGGGTAATCAGACCCTTGTTAGCATCTTTAGGTACGGGAATCTTTAGCTTCTTAGCTAGTCCTAGCTGAGACTTTGTCGGGGCAGCTGTTCTCCACTTAGCATCAAGCCGTACGATTCCCTGAGCTGACGGAAGATTCCGTACGATAGCATTATCTATCTTCTCGACGGCTTTATAGACGTCTCGTCCCAGCTTGGTTGTTTGTAGTACTTGATCAGGCATCGCCTGCTCTGTCTCTCGCATCTCTGCCAGACTCTTGAACAAACGGAACTTAAGAAATTGGTTCTGCTGCATGCCTGCATGCGCCCGGAGGCCTTTCATCTTTCTCTGTATAGCTGCCTTCTCCGGTGTCGGACCGGTTACAATACATTCCCATTGATCACCCTGCCACTGCAGATGTACCTGACGCTTCTCAGACGACTCACCTCTTTGTGGATGCAACGGCTCTGGTATCGAGATAATATACTTCTCTGCAGACTCTATATCTCCTGAGAGCATTGCCTCAACGTCGTTAACCACCCATGTGTGTGGTGTGTGCCCTGCGAGAACCCCCATTAAGTTAGTAGGGCAGTAGAGCGAGATCAAAGCAAGTGCTTCTTCCAATTCACGTCTTGTGTCTGGGACTTGCCGAGACTCAATCAAAGATTGAAGCGTGATAGGAGAATCTCCTACTAGGTCTTCAAGCCAGTTGCGTGTCTCGAGCAGATCTTCCCCTTCAAGGTCAAAGCTATGTGGCAGCCCTAACAGTGAAGCAACTGAGCATAACTTAACATTGTTCTTGGTCTTATCAACAGAGTATAGGACAGTAAGATTCTTCTTGCCTTTGAAGGGACGGGTACCACGACCAAGACTCTGCTCCATCTGTACCGGAGAGTGCACCGGGCCGGCCATAATAACATGGCTGATAGGCCGTATGTTAACTCCCTCAGACAGGACTCTTATGTTAATCAGCACTGCCCCCGGGGGATCCGTTTCGAACTGAGCCAGAGCGTCTTGCCGATTCTTAGTTGTTCCATCTATGTAATAGACAGACTTTGCCCTCTCTGCAAAGTCTGCAAAGAGGCTAAGAGCCTGTGCTTTCGTTGAGCAGAAGACCGCGGTCTTTCCTTTGAGTCCGCCTTCTTCTTCCCACGCATCTATAAGAGTGCTGTTACGAGTTGGAGTTACAATAAGTATGTCTAATTCTTTTTCAATGTACTCACCGTTCCTGACACCGACCTCTGTGAGGTCGGTATTAGTCAGAACTCTGCGGGCTCTGACTGGGCTCCAGTGCCCGTTCTCTAAGGCTTTGAATGTCCCATAGTCATAAGCTTTATACGGAAACGTTGTGCTTAGAGATTTCTTGTCGGCTCTGTCAGGGGTGGCAGTGAATCCAATCAACGGAGTGAGGCTGGCACCACTAGGTCGTTTGGAGTCGACCAAGGGCAGGCATCCCAAAGCTTCTAGGAGTGCCTGACTGGTGTTTGCTTCACTGTGGTGGGCTTCGTCATAGATGATCAGACCAAAGTCTCTTTTGAGAAGACGAGAAAGTCTTTCGTTCTTCAGTGTCTGGACTGAAGCAAAGATCGCATCGTACTTAACGTCTTCGTCAATATGGTTACTGCCCTGTTCCAACCCGACAATAGAAGACTCTCCGTGTACTTCTTTCCATTGTTTAATGGCTTGGTGCAGCAGAGAGTCCATGCCTGCGAGTATTAGCGTAGGCTTTGTAAGTTTTAATATCTTAGGCAGACTGCAAAAGGTAACTGTCTTTCCAGTCCCTGTTGCTGCGACAACCAATTGATTGAGTTCGTTGTTCTTCAAGCCTTTGATGACGCTTCTTAAACATTCTTTTTGATAGTCTCTAAGCTGCATAAAGGTTCCTGTTCTAATCAGAGTATATGTTTATCTGTACTGAGACCTGTCTTATATAAAAACCATAAGACAAACATGACGTCTTTAATCTCGTCTTCACTTTCTTTGCTGGTGGCTGTAGGATTTGTCTCACTGGTACCTTCCATGTGCCATGTCGGCTGGTATCTTCTTAGCAGTCTCAGTGCGATGTCTTGGGGAAATGTCCAGATGAAGTCTTTGTGAGTATCGGAAATATTCAGTCTTACTGTTACACTACACTCAATAGTCTTATGGTAGACTCCGGTACCACAGCAGGACGTACACTTGGAATCCAAGGCAGTTATTCCTGCAAGACACCGATTACATGTGATCTTTTTAAGAGCACCTACATTAATACGTGTTCCGCGGATAATGTCGGGTCTATTTTGACGGATAGCAAGCAGCACAGCATTCTTAATTGAAAGTATTGCCTGTTTTTGCTTGGTTGTCTTACGTGAGCCGGCTGGCCCATGGGTAAGTTCCAAGAGAGACTGTACCCGTTCCAGAACCTCTAAACAGACATTGTCATTGCGAATTGGGTTATCTTCATTCATTGCCGTATCTATACGGGCATAGGTATATAGACTCAATTGATAGTCTGTTTCGATATCAGATTCTTTTATCATTGGTAGATCTCCTAGGGTATAAGTATACCCTAAGCAATCAACCTTTGATTCCACGAGGGGACCAACGAGCTCAGTGTCTTAGCTTCATACATTTCGTTAGATCTACTCAGAAGAAGTAACGAAAAGTGTTCGCCTTCGATCTTCATTCTTGTTGGACGCAGAGTAACCTTGAGCACCATGTCTGTCTTTCCCTGAGACTCTAGGTAAGTCTTGATAGGGAGAAGACTAGAGTAGACCCACCCAGCACTTAAGCACGAGACCATGAAGCCGTTTTTAGACAGCTCTGGATCTAGTGGGTCAGCCCACGAGTTGATACTTCCCAGATGAAACTTATTCTCTGCCAATAGATCCGTAGTCTTTAGGAATCCATAAGAGCCTGACTTGTGCCAGATCCATAGCATGGAGTCTAATCTGTTTCCAGAAGCGTTAGCAGAATCCATAAGTGCTGACAGAGAGACCTCTGCCTCCAGACTACCGCACAATGCCCCTGAAGGTACAGTAACATCGCAGGCAGCAAAGAACTGCTGCAGTGCTTTGATTGGATAGTCTCCACCAGAGAGTCCTGAGTTATTAACGATGACTCTAGTCCTATCTGCTTGAATGCGTGTGACCTTGTCGTCCTGCATAATAACTGCTTTATCCACCGAAGTAACGACAGCAGGCACGTAACGCTGGACAAGAATCTTCTCTGGTGAGTCCATATCTGAATCGATACTTACTACGGAGACTTTGTCAGACATCCAGAGCTTATGCGTCTCAGGATCGAATAGTGCATCTTCTAATACGCGCATGCTTCGATTCGTCTCGAGTGCTGCTTTGTCATGCGATAAGCAGTGACTCCGAAGCAAAGTCTCTAGACTCTCTGACTTACTACTAGCCATTGCATAGCTCTCTACTTTAGGCAGTGATGGTACGTTCAGCTTCAGCGCTGCTTTAGGGTCGTTTGTCGGCAGCCGAAGACACCGAACAATACAGTAGCTCTTCTCTTTGCCTTTGAGGATAAACTCTATGCCGCGGCTTGTCTTATTATATTTAAGAAACGAAGCTTTGAGGGATAGCATTTGTTCTGTGATCGCTTCTCGTACTCTCTTCATTGCAGAAACAGAGCTGTATAAGTCTTCACTCTGTACTAGACTCATCTCAGAAGGATTGGAGAACGTCTTAGAGAAGGTCTGACCTAAGACTCCAAGACTTCCTGTAGCTACAAGAATTCCTTCCGTTTTGCCTAGTACCACGAGGTCTCCGAGAGATGCTCCTACTACGGCAGAACTCTCAGAGCCTCTACACTTTGTCTCCTGTGCCCGCGTTGCGATGTAGATACTGTCTATACTATCTAAGACATCTGCCTCAGAGACCGAAGAGCTGGTACTTGCAACTTTCAGTTCGTTCTTGATACTCTTATGGATGTCACTTGAAGTCTGAGAGAACATACAGAAGTCTGCAGATTCTCCTACAAAGATTCCCTCCATGTTGGAATGATTTAGCAGGCGAACTGTTGTTTGCTTATTGGCAACAAATCCTGAATAGATTCTTAAGATCTTAGATAGTGCAGTTGCTGCCAGCACATCTAATACAACAATCGGGAAAGCAGCACTTGGCAGTCCTTCTGGAGAGAAGAACAAAGCACGCGAGCCCTTCTCTTTTGCCAGGTAAGCTAGCTCTTTGGGTTTGGATCCCCATTGACCAAAGGAAACTCCTGCGATCTTGGACTCTCCAAACCCATATAAGAATGCACTGCACAGTGATAAGTTCCGGCTTAGACTCAAGACATCTACAATCTTTGCTTCGGGACTTGTCTCTAGCACTTCGGCTTCTATTCGGAAATAGTTTGCCGCCAGCTCTTTCGTTACAGGCTGGGACTCATAGGCATTCGCCTCTGCAAGAAACTGTATCCGAACTTTGATACCGTCTTGTTGAGTCTCAGCAGTCCCTCCCCGTGACCCGGGGTCAAGACGAAGAAGCTGCAGCTTTCCTAGTGACATAATCCACGACAAGAGCCGTAGCTGTCCTGGTGTTGTCAGCGTAACCCCCGGGGATGCAGACGGTGTTGCATCCGAAAGAGTACACACAGTATTAAGCCCTGTCTTCCAGCAAGCTTGCAGCTCCAGAGGCGTCCGAAGAATTGTCAGCCACGAAGCTGCATCAGATACTCCGCTAAGCAGAGATATCTTCTGGAAAAACGGATAAGTTGTGGATTCAAATAATGCTTTAGGGTCTGCATCGACATCGCTCCAGACTCTGACACTGGGCACGACTTCATCCTGTCTCTGGGAGTCATCCTGAGAGAGAGCTTGGACTCTTGTACGCTTTGCTCCTTGCTGTATAGATACAGTGCGTACTGAGCTTTTAGACTCTCCCTCAGAGACAGTTAATGCAAGAGCTTCTCGGTCTACGAAGAGCATTGCTGGATCGATAGCAATGGGGCGTAGAGAGTCTTTTGATGCCCACTCAAGTGTAAACCAAGCAGGGCAGCCTTTATCGGTTGTCCCCCGAATCTTAAGCTGCGTTACCCCGCCTTTGGCGGAGAAGATAAGACAGTGACGGGGAGAGATTTCTTTCGCTCCCAGTGCCGTCTTCTCAATACGGATTCCTTCTCGTCTCTGAAGTGCATCTACCGCCTGACGGGAGAACACACTATCATAGCAAACAGGTGGAAGAATCCGCGCAACACACTTCTTGATAAGTTTTACCTGAGCATCATCAAGAGAGAAAAGCTCTTTCATTTACTGGACCCACCTTTTCGCCTGTCTTTGGTATAGTTTTCAAGGGAAGAAACAATAGTCGATAGATCATACAACTGACACGTTGTAGCAGCCCCGGGTGTGGTGAGTGTAACAACATCCACTCTCGTTTCTTTAGCCCACTTCATCTCTTCATCTGTAGCTGACATATAACCGTCAGACATGACACACGCAAGATGAATCTTATTCTTCTTCATGTGATCTAGAATGCACGAGAGTGAAGTACCTCCTGTGCTCTTATAGTTACGGCTGCGTATCAGCTCATCCCGGGACACATCATAGACTTCGGTGCTGAAGATATGGCAGACTTCATGACATAGATCTTTCATAGGCTCCATAAAGTCCAGAAACTTGGGAATAAACTGTGTACATGACCCAGAGACGTCGATATAGAGATGCACTAACCCTGAGGGATTCTTAGGGGTACTGGATCGGTACATCGAAGGAGCTCTTCCCTGAGAGATTAGAGCAGTTGCCAGTCTGTCCCTACGAAACGAAGGAGTCGGAGTCTTTGTCGGTACCTTCTTGACCTTTGACCGAAAGAAACAATCTATCTTTCCTTGTGCATCAAGAGTCGAGATTCTTTCCAGATCCTCTTTCATCTTAGACTTCCGCAGAAAAAGCTTCTGACGACTCCCGGCATGGAAGATCCCGGGGACTCCCCCACTGCCTGCAGCCGTACCAAACTCTTCTGGATTGAGCTCAATAGCTCCATCGCTGCTGAGTCTGGTCAGCCCGGTCGCTATATATTTCAGAGGCCGTGCATTCCCGACCTCTTTCTTCATACGACGGATCTCTATAGGCTCTATCTTTTTTGTATATCTCTTCTCAAAAGTACTAGCGTGACTAGAACCACTTGAGCTCTGGATATCCTGTATCTCTTTAACGAATGCTTTTCCTAACTGCTCAAGCATAGTAGCGGCTTGCCCAGCTGTAAGAATCCGAGACGGAGGCAGGTTTGTAATACCACCTCCATCTCCTTCTCCCAGGTCACTTGGGTCACCGCCTTCTGGATTCTCTCCTACGGTAGACTGACCCATACCAGAGAGCTCTCCAAGCATCTTTCCTAAAGGGGTATTGGGATCGATAGGCGCTCCGTAAACAGGAACCTCTCCTGTTTGCTCTTGCCACTCTTCTTTCGTCCGCGGCTTACCCGGTGCCATAGAAGCAAACAACTCTGATAGAGTCACTGGGTCAAGCAAGAAGCAAGGGCGAGGGAGAGTGTAAGTCCGGGAGTACATACCGTATTTCTTGTGGGTCTCTGACTCTTTAACAAACGGAGGAAGTGTTCCCGGGTTATTATACCCATAGAGACACTCGTAGATTCTTCCTTGAATATAACCTTTAGGATTAGCAGAGCCGCATCGGAAGTTTCGTGGAAACTCCTCTTTCTCAAAGAGTCTCTCGAGAATACCTAAGTAAGCAGGGCTGCCTCCTGTCACCACGTAGATCATCTGATTGATAAAGCACTCCCAGGCTTCTACTAGGTACCAGTCATATGTACTCCCATAGTAGCCCAAGAGAAAGTGAAATGCTTCATGCATCAGGACTGTGACCATCTCTTCAGAGCTTTTGATATTCTCCCGGCACCACTTTCTATTGAAAAGAATCATAGCCCTTTGGTCACTGGGTCTAAATCGGAAGCACGCATTTTGTACGTCTTCGTCATCCGTAAACTCCAGGTCCCACAGTTCCAGCAGCGGGATAAAGCTAATCAGATCAAGACTTGTCAGCAAGTTGGAAAGATACACTGTATCCATCAGTTTATCAAGTGGGTCTGGTTCTGCAACTGTCTCTACTACGTCCATACATTCTCCTTAAACGTCTGCCCAGAGCTCTGCCTCTGCCTCGTCATATTTCTTCATGTCTAGGCCGAAGCAGGAAGGTTCTGCGACAATAGGCAAGGACGGGATTACTGAGTAATAGTATCCCGTTTCCGTGTTCATAGGAACAAGTGGCGTTGTCTTAGGATTAACAACCACTCCGCCACGTGTCCGGCCTATGAGTCCTAGGTTCACCTTCCATCCTAGAGAGACCTCTGCTTCGCCTCCTATTTCTTTCAGGAATCTGGAGCCTCGGTACGCTAAGCTTCCGATCCAGACATCTTCCCTATACTGACCACCTTCCTGAACAACAACACTACTATAACCGGAGTACCCTGCTGAGAAAGTGACTCTAAGTTTATCACTCAGACCTGCGTACTGAGGCTCTTTGTAAGAGTCTGCCAAGAGAACCCTAGAAAGAGCACCAGAGACACGGAAAGCCGATCCCTCAATCTGCTCTTCAGGAAGACTTCCTTCTATGTAGTCTTTGATTGAAGGCCGAGCCATCTCATGAGCTACTTCTTCTATATCACGGAATAGCGTAGACTTGTCTTTACGAGAGTAATGAGTCAGACCATAGCGTTTGTGGAAGTTTACTAGTTCTTCTAAAGTCAAGGCCTCGTTTGCTGGTGGGTGTGCTGTAGCATATCCAACAGAAATATTTCCTCCTGAACACGACAGATAATACGCCAGCTGCACCTGACTCATAAGATGCGTAAAGCTTGCCCGTGCAAAATATGTACCTACCAAAGGCGCGCACACATCACAGACCACGTCGTCTTCGCACGCTTCTGTAACACTAGATAGATCAAACAGACTCTCTGACTTGACCAGTTCTGCATCGTAAATACGGCCGTCTTTTGAAGCAACACTTCCGTAGAATACATAGTCCGAAGCACGCTCCACAGGTGTCATCTCTCGTATAGGAGAAAACAAAGGAGTAGATTCTTCAGAGTAAACAGGGTTGATTACAACTCTCTCCATAGGTACTACATTCTTCATAGACCTGTACATCCCTGATGCTTTTCCTCGGCAAGGTATAACAAGAGGGTTTACCATGTAGCTTGAGTACTCATTCTTAGTAGGATACACTTGTACAGATCGCAGCAGCGTGTTATCCAGACGCCGGTAACGAGAATACTCCTTACCGTATACTATCCCCTGAGAGCAGTCTGTGACCGGCTCCCACAAGACCCAAGATCCTACTTGCAAGGGCCCTTCTGTTTTCATATCCGAAGAGAAGTACTTTGCTCCATCTCTCAAAGAGTCTTTCCTGATATCCGTACCAACATAGACTTCAGGATTAGTCTTCATTGGAATTTTGGTAAACTCTTTTACGTCAACTATAGAAGAGTGCATTACTTGCCGGCTTGGAAGCATGGTAAAGTTCCGGCTAAACAGCAGGACTTTATCTGAGTTACCAACAATAACAGGGATAGTATCACCCTCCAGTACTGTGTTAGAATACTTTGTGTCCTCCATAACTACCGGAGAGTCCACTACCCGTGAGTTTCCTCTGTCTATCATACCGTTGATGGTACTCACATACCCCGTGATAATCTCGCGCAGCATCTCTGCACGCTCAGTCTCTTCTCCAGCTTCTGCCCGCTTATAAGTATTGGTCTCAGTGTATCCTGAGGTTCCCAGATTTGCTGTAGTCTTATGGGAAACACTCATAAACACTCTGTAGTTCATAACAATCGCCAGTGCTGGATCGCTACTATGAAATATAAAAGGTTTCTTTGTTTCAAAATAAGACAATCGGTACAAATCTGCATCTAAAGGAAGCGGAGCCCCCTCTTCGATGAAGCTCTGTATTGTCTGATAGCTAAGAGCCCTTCTGTTAGGGGGCATACTGTAGCTATAGATATCCCCATAATCCGCAAGATACTCAGGGTACATCTCAAGAACATGAGCCAATACTCCGAGTCTTTCGTTACGGGTAAGTGTGTTTGCTCCCACCGAAGAAAACAGACTCTGATCTATTTGATACTCTTTACCGAAGGGAAGAAACAAATCTTTCTCTAAGGCAACTGTATCTACGTTCCAGTTATAGATAATAGGAATGATAAGTCTTTCGTTTGCCTGAGCTAGATGGAACAACCCCCGGGGATCCACCCACTCAGGGAACGTAAGATGCCCGGTGTCCACAAGATCTTTCATGGAGTCGATTTCTTCTAAGGTGCACAGTGCAACCTTCTCATCTGTATTCCCCACAAAAGAAGACACTTTATAGCCATGAAGTTTAGTCTTGCTGATTAGAGATGTCATTATATTTTTCTTTCTTTTGATTCCAATTGAAGAGTCGCTTCGACATGATTGTTTTCTCTGCACCGTTGCCTACGACTCTTCCTTGGACGCGAGCAAGATACTCTTCCAAAGTACTAGTCAAGAAAAGCAGATTCCTATCTTCTGGTGCTAGATACTGCTCCAGAGAAACGGGAAAATAGTTTGTCTTATCTTCGAGTGCACTCAGTCTATCCGACTGCGTGGCAAGAATGATTCCTATCTCATTGCCTTTAGGAGTATACTCCCCCGCAGGCATCTGAAGCAGAAGACTTGTTAGCTCCAGCATAGTAGCAGAGTAAGTATAAGTGTAGAGTCTACTCTTATTGTCTTCTTTATTCTTACTGCCCGCTCTCACTCCCCGGCGCGTGATATCTTTAAGCATCTGTGCAGCTACTACTAAAACAGAGTCCGTTACATCTACTCCCCCAGTTAAGATATCGGTACAGATAATCATCACGTCTGCGACTGCCCCTGCGTTCTTGTATTGATTCTTTAGAGTATTACCTCCTACTTCAACCCCCATAGTCAGACCTATAGCAATAAACTTGCGGTTGATCTGATCTAAGTGGTGCTGAAGAAGACGATTCCGGTCTACCTCTGTGATCTGTGAGCCTGTCTTTGCCAGAAGTGCACAGATAGCCTCGCAGGGGTTTGTGATCTTGGTAATCAAGCTCAGCGCTGCGTTCTTGACAATCAAGTACTGCTTTGCTTTGGCATGCAGAGCTTCCAGTTTGTTCTTATCCAAAGGCTCATCATACAGCTCTGCTGTCGAGACATGGTTAAGTTCCTTCTGCGCTACCTGCTCTAGAATGTCAGTCGGATTCTCCCCGTAGACTGCCTTACGGAAAGCAATATTACGGAGAATGTTTCGAATGAGATTCTTTCCTGTACGTGTAGACTGAATCTTTAGAGGAGGAGTCGTTGCCTGTGCTCCAATAATAATAGAGTCCACATACTTGACCAAAGCAGGTATCAGTGAAGCAGAGATCTCGTCGTAAGCAAACATCGTTGCATGTAAAGCTGCTTGGAATGGCCTCTGAATCTCTTTGGGATAGTTAATCTCTAGGTCAAGACCCAGAGAATTATTTACTGAGCGTAGCATCTTCAAACGGTAGCTCTCGTCTACCCGGTGAAACTCTGGGATGTTAACAACTTTGACAAAGCGCTCGGCGAATGCAAGATCCAGAGGCTCGGTGTTATAGACATCGCCAAGCGGATTCATCGTACCAATAACAACCATGGCCTTACAAAGATGTCCCATAATGATTCTCTCAGACAGAAACGGATAGTACATCTTCCGCTGTGCTTCCTGAGAACGATTGATCTCATCTAAGATGACTCCCGTAAACTTAACAATTGCATTGTCTGTCAGAAAAGTCTGCATCTTTTTGGCAACAAGGTCAGGGACGTCACAGATTCCTAGAGACAACTCATCCTCAAAAGCTGTATCTACCTTCCGGACATTTGGTCCGCCAAACAGAGCTGAAAGAATCTTCCGTGCACCATTAGTCTTGCCTGATCCTGCTTCTCCTACTAGAATAAGATTAGTATACGGGAAAGCGACTGCTGACAGAATCATATCCTCAATAGAATCCCAGGCATAGATCTCAAGGGAGTTCAGCAGCTCTCCCTGCGCCCACTTATGATGGTACTTCTCAACAAAGAGACGCTTCTTTTCCGAGATTTCTTGTGCTGTCACTATTCTTCCTATCTTTTTCTGCATAGGAACCAAGGAGACATCTTCAATGAGACTCCCCGCAATTTCCATGGATAGATCCGGTACATTTTCTAACTCAAGTGATATCATCAAAGTCTCCCATATCTAATCCGTCTTCTAAATCGTCCAGCATATTGCTTTTAGGCGTGATATTGGTCAGGCACTCAACCATAACTTTGATTGCTCTCTCGTACCCCTCACGTAAGCCCTTTGTGTAATCATCCAAAGACACATAGGATTTCTTCGGCTCTTCAACATCAAAGTCGAGACCTGACTCGTCATCAAAGTCAAGGTCCAGTTCCTCATCTGTACCAAGTGTCGGGATCTCGAAGTCCTGCTCTTTTACAGTCGGCATGTCTAGCAGACCAGGGTCATCGTCATCTGTAATATCAAACCCAATTCCGTTGTCAAAACTTGAGTGTAGGTTGTTACTCATAATTATTTATTTTCCTGTCGTTTTAATTTCTAGTGCCTTAGCTTTGGCAGTCCTGAGTATAAGCCGCAGCTTCTCGTTCCACTTAGAATGAGTTGACATGTCTTCTTGTCTCATCATATAAGAAGGGTGGACTGAGACAAAGACATGAGGGTGGATTCGAGTCGCAACTTCTAACGGTGCAACTAACGGAGACTCCGGGCACAGATGTGTGATCTTGCTTTTGCTCATGTCTGCAATCGGATCGAGTGCAGTCAAAGCAGGGATTCCAAAGGCTACAATAACCTTGGGCCTCACTAACTCTACTGTCATCTCTAGGTACGGATTACAGGCTTCTATTTGTGCTTTTGTAGGGTCTACGTTTCTGGGTCCGCTGCATGAACGATGTCGTACAGCGTTTGTGATGTAGGTGTTTGCTTTGATAAACTCAGGAAGATTCTTAATATTATCTGGATCAAGCTTCTCCATAGTTTTTTTCCACTTACCGGGAGTGCTCCGCATGAGTCCTACATCCCCCAAGGCTTCGTCTATATACTGACCCGTAGTATGTGGATTATTTCGGTGCTTAACCAAACGACTTTTGAGAATGATCAATCGATTCTCTTCCGTAAGTGGGTGGAACTCACACTCTTCCATAGGATCATTGAGAAAACGCTTAAAGACATTAGGCTGACCTGGCTCAGTGTAGCATTTCTCAAAGCCAGTACACTGGTTGCAGTGCGAGACTCTCAGCTCCATACTCCCTGTCAGAGGCACGCCGGTCCGGCATTCAAAATTCCCAGGCCCCTCAAGCACCATCATCACTTCCGCATCAATGACTCCCTCTCCAAAAACAGGAAGACCTGGGAGAATCTCGGTGTTCTTCGGAGTGTTCTTACAAAGAGAGCACTTGGTGCAGTCACGCGAGGTATCTTCCAGGTGTATTAATACTTTAGCACGGAGTCCCTTAGACCAGAGAGCCTTGGGGATCTTATCCATTAATCCTTTTGTCTGTTCAATATAAGAAGAGCACAGATCAGACGCTTCTTCCAGAGAAAAATAGTCCGGGAATCTTTCTGCAAGTAAGAATATCTTCTCGATCTCTTCACCTACATGTGGATTCACAAAAGGATTATGAGGGTCTGCTACATACGCATGCAGCAGACCCTCAACGGTTAAGTCTTCTTCAGTTTCCAGCTTTTCTTCAGGCATCGCCTCTGTCATCATGGTCTTCTGCTCCTTCTAGAGAAACTCCATCGTCTTCGTCACCATTTGTCATCTCTGCATCATCAGGTTCTACTGTTATAACCCGGTTCTCCGCAGACTTAGCTGCAATAAAATCCTGACACCCTTGGTAAAGAATCTTATCTTCTTCCAAAGCTGTCATAAACTTTTCTTTTCCGTTGTACTTCCAGTCCCCCGGGGGAAGGAACTCCCTCAGCTCGTCTGTTGCACTAAACCAAGAGCCCGTAGTGACTCCACCTAACTCTACTGCAACTAAATGGTACGTTGCAGCAATATCATCTAATCCGTGGCCATACAATGCTGTGTTCTCAAACTCAAGGTTCTGATACTTGTGACGGATTCCTTCTTTGATAAATTTGATCCGGTACTTATGCCCGACTACTTTCTCTCCCGACATAATCAAGCCGGCTTTACCACCGATAGGATTGAACCTCAGGTTCAGACGCACTCCATGAGACGTGCCACGGCCTCCCTGCGCCTTGTCAGGGGACATATAAGCCCCAAGGTCTACACGGGACTGAGAGACAAAGATAATATGACATCTATCATGCATCTTATAGGCATGAATAATACGAAAGAGCCTGCTCATCATACGCTGAGGCAGAGCCATACCTTGTGAAGAGTTACCAAGTCCGTCTTTCTCAATAGCAGCCAGCTCTTCTTTAGGGGCAAGCGCGGCTATTGAATCCACTACCACAAGATCAATCAAGTCTGTAGCAACACCGTTGGCCATCAGGAAATCTTGAATGACTTCAAAGGCCATCTCCCCTGAGCCGCGGACATCTTGGTGAATAAAGTGCCCATCTTCCGGGTTGATTCCAAAGACCTTGGCCATTGCCAGAGTGTCACCCTCTTCGGCTTGAATCCAAAGAACATACCCACCATTTCTAATGGTAATAGCCGCGGTAAGCATGCAGTGCATACTCTTGCCGGTTCCAGGTGGTCCCCACCACAAGGAACTGGTTCCACGAGTCAATCCTCGCTTCTTAAACTTACCATAGCCCGGTCCAAGATAGTAATCCAAGATAACATTGCCAGTAGGGAGTCGCTCGCCACGAAGACCTGCCATCGTCTCAATAGTTCCTAATATTGGCCTATCCGCAGTCGTGATCCCGTCTTTGACTGCTTTTCTATTTCTTTTGTCTATGATACTGTTAATACGGGATTGTCTGTCATCTGAGATCACACCCTCAACAACAACTGGCTTTGCTTTAACTGCCATTTTACTCTCTTTCAAATATCCAACTGTATCAGCTCAATCGTCTTAAATAAAGACTCTACTTGTCTTTCGAGTCCAATAGCTGCTACTCCTATTAAAGACCTCTTGTATTTCTGAAGAATATCTTTGAGCTCGTCGCTGTCTTCCAGCTGCTCGCATGCAACTCCAATACTGAGTCCCATATGAGCAAGGGTTAACAAAGCCTCTTTAGAGACAGCCTCTATTTCGTGTTCATCAAAGAATTCAAAGATTCTTTGATGTAGTATTTCATCTTCCAATTAGCATTCTCCTCTGTAAAACCGCCACTTAAAGAAATCTTTTGTCATAACAGCCTGTCTATCTATATACTCTATAATATAGAGGGCCAACCCCTTCTACCCCAAACTTCCTCTCCCCTATTAACTCACAGCCTAATCCCCTAGGCTGTGAGTCCTTTTACCAATCGCAGTTTGCTCCAAGAGCATATTCACAATAGAAATTAAACTTATATAAGATTAATCTTTAGGAACTGCTAGGCATATACCAATGAACTCTGATGTACCAGAAAACAATCGATACACAGACACTGCACGCGGCTACCAGGAACTCATTATGGAACAGCTACGTCGCAACGACGAAACGACTAATAGACTGGAAGGTAAGCTTGAAGCAGGACTCACGGAAGTGCGTAGCAGCATTCAAGCTTTGATGACCGCTCATATCACTCACTCTGGACTTGTCGGCGAACGCGTCGGCAAGATCGAAGTCCGCTTAGAACAGCAGGACAGACAAAGAACTGAACTCAGTGATTTGCCAGAAAGAGTCCGTGGATTAGAAGCGAAACTTCAAGGAGTACACGAAAACAAAAACGATGGACGATTCTGGATCTCTACTATTATTGCTATCGTTGCTGCTCTTATCGCAGGTGCTAGTGTCATTCATACCATCCACTAACTCCCAATGCATTACTTTCCTGCAATCATAATTCTAGATTGCCGGGAGGTGATGCATTTTATTTTGTAATAAGACCAGTTAGGCACCCGGTTCAGCCACTTGGATTCTTGAGAGTATTTAAACTTATTATAAAGTGGATTACGGTTGAGTGCAGCTTGATGCCGCTCTTCAGACTGCAGAACGATCATTGCTTCTCTCCATACATCCAAGGCAAAGACATTTGAGCCACGGCATTTCTTGTCGTATCTTTCCTGGGCTGCCGCAGATTTCACATAGTGTACTACACTTATCTTCTGCTGCACTAACCAGACGCTCCAGTTTAGTCAAAGAATCTTCTGGAAACTTCGGCCCGGTCGAGTAATAAAATCTCAATCCACCAAACTTCTCTTTAACTTGATCCAAAGACCAGTCTGTATGAATCTTTTCTATCTCTTCAATCAAATCTGCAACAGTTGGAATCCATCCTAGACCTATATCATATCTGAGAGAGTCTTCTATTTCTTTTCTGTTACGGTACATTAGTTGTCTCGCATTCTTTGGTTTGCTTTGTGTTTCTAAGTGTAAATATCTGTCTGATCTGCTTAGTCTATTGCAGGGAGTGCCTTAATAGCTTCCAATACTATCAGGGCTTCTGACGCCGACAGCCACCCGATTACATCGTTTGTTATAGTGGTCTCATAAGTAATCTTATTGTGCTTGTCCAATACGGCAATCTCCATCAGCCCATCAGTCCATCCGTAACTAAAACGATGAGATATCAGTGATGCTCCGTAGTTATTAGGAAACTGAAATACAAGAGCCATTTCACGTCTGCCTACATTAGAATTGTCATCGTCTGACTCTGCAGCTTTATCCTTTGCATCCTGAATAAACGGCAGAAGACTATTACCCTCTGGGCCAAGCATACTCTGTAGTACGTCCTCTGGTTCGGCTTGCATTATAGTTAATCTCCACAGAACTGCGAATTTGCACCAGTTCTTCTTCTATTGGTTTCATACTCAAAAGTCTTGCAGATAATACCCAGAACAACCAGCCCTGTTCCTACCCACAACATGGTATCACTAGTCTTGGTAGCTGCTTTTTCTTTTGCTTCCAAGACTGCTTTACTTGTACCAATAAGTTCTTCTATCTCTTTTTTTAAATCTGTCAATGGATCAGTGTCCGGCTTAGTACTCTTGACTTGCCGCCAAGTATCGGTCATTGTTTCTCCTTTAAAAAGTCCAAACCCCTGATTCACAGGGGTTTTTTGCTTATAACGCCTACCCCTCTTGGGCAACAAAACAACTTTTTACCAAAAACTCTATAAAGCATTTTGGATAGCGATATCCATATCTTCGCAGCTCACTTTATGACCCACAGCACGCGGGCCAAAGATGTCCACTGCCGTATTCTGGATTATCTCTCCTGCTGTTCTGACCCAGAGCTCAGAGTCACTTCGGCTTACCAGCCCTGCCTCTATCGCTTCGCGGTAAGGTTTAAGTACCTCGTCACTCTCTTTACCATTGTGCATCTCTTTAAGATGATCCTGCATAACATGACAGAGAACATCTGTTACGGGAGTGATGGGTGAGAAGACATACACCTCATATTTCCCTTTTTTAGCAACCATCTGAGTCTTGAAGTTTGGCTGTGCACGGCAAAAAGAACGATTGCTGTCTGCACTCTCTTTATCTTTGAGACTCACAGTCACAAGAAGGTCTCCGTACACTACGCCAGCTTTGATCATGTCAGAGTTACGGATCTGGACTGTGTGCCGAATAACTGACCCGGCCAGCTCTTCAATAAATCCTCCGTAATATTTCTTACAGAGGATTCTTTTATCTTCTGTGTCTTTTCTATCATTGACACACTCCTTGCACACGCACTCTTTAGATGCACTTCCATTAGACTCTTGTCCTTCTGTAAGAGCACGTACCATGAATCCCCCCGTGATCTCCGCACCCTCTGGAAGAATCTCTTTGAGCTTGCTGATAATACTATCACGCAGAGCATTCATCATTTCGTCGTCAGGCACACCTCGCCGTGCGTTTTCCATGCACTTGTAGGAACAGAATTCCTCTTTTCCGTCCATCTCAATTGCATGGCCTGTACCCTCAGCATACTCGTTACTGCATTCCGGGTTTCTACATATATTCATTTCTAATCTCCATTAAGTGTGTAATAGGTGTCAAACGCATCTACTAGATTCGAGACACTCTGTGCAGCACGGATTCGTATTACAGGAGTGTTAGTCTCCTGAGTAGCCCGCTCCAGCTCCTGCTGGAACTTTCCACTAATTCTCTCTGTAAATACAACGGCGACATCGTACTGTTTCAAGATTCCAGCTGTAGGCACTGTTTCCTGCGTCGGAAGAAGTACTACGCTTTTAGCTGAAAGCAGCTTCTGAAGATTTCTCTCTAAAGAGCCTTCCACAGGACTCCCAAAGATCACAATACTTTTGTTCTTCAGCATCGCGGCTACTTTACGTATTTGACCTATCCCTTCAGGGTTTGAATCTGCAGGCGTTCTCCGTCCTCTCTCTAAGACTCCTTCGTTGTACATATCTTTGTACTCTGCTGAGTCTTTGAGAAACGTATCTAAGTGATCTAGAAGCAGCTCTCTGAATTCTGGGTCAGAAGCAGCAAACTTTGCTAAACGCCACTTCTGCAGAACACTAAACAATCGCTCTTTGTTGTTCTTTCGGTTCTTTGGAGCAGAGAACTGTGGTTCCTCAAGAAGAGTCTTAAGCTCTAAAAGAATCTCGTTACGAGAACGGATTGCTTCTGCCTTACTTTCATTTTTGACATGGAATTGCCTCCATGTGTTAAACGCATCCTCAAAGGCATTATCTAAATCAGAAGCAAGGTGAAGAATCTCCTCCATTGAGGTACTGGAGACAAGTGCCTTAAGATAGTGCTTGGACTTGGAAGCAGACTTCACTGCTTCGTACAGATCTTTCTGAAAGTAGTCTCTCATATTATAAAGCTCAATACGACGCTTGAAGGCCTGTTGTGCGCCCCCGATGCTATCGAGAAGTCTCCGTACCTGATCGTTAGAAAGACACTCCCCACGGACTAGGAACCAGTCCATTGCTGCGCGTGCCTGAACCAGGACTTTATAGCGCATAGACAGTTCTTTCCAGTCTGCTGACTTTATGTCAAAAGAGCTGCTAAGAAACACACAAGGTGTATTATCTCCTAAGATTCCCTTGACTTCATTGGCTGTTCGGGTAGCATCTTCCAGATACGGAATCCTACCGCCAAATCGTTCCCAATACTCAGACTCCAAAGAGCGCATATCACAGACTACAGACCGGAACTCTAAAAACTCAAGAGTACCCGGGGAACGAGAAGCGTCTACGTCGTTTTCGGTAATCTTCCACAAGGCTTCTATAATCGATGTCATTCCCTTTCGGTAATATTGAAGCTCTTCTTCGTCTGGATCTAAAAGAATCTCAGCTACAGCTGAAGGCTGCATATCGGGAGCTTCTACTCCCTGCAGACTATCTTTTACAGATATTAACTCTTGAACTAACTTATAGTCCCCAAGACCCTGTGCTGTGCTAAGAAGGTCTTCTACATCTTTGATTCTCTGGGTTTTGTGATTCTTTTCAAGCCGCTCTTTAGTGTCAAGAAGAAATCTATCCCATTCTTCTTTAGTGCAGTCTTTTACATTATTCATTTGGTGCTCTCCCAAGACTCTTTATCAGAAACCGAGACATTTGCTATCTCCTTGCCGCACTCTTGACATGTGAGATTCAAGACTCGTTCTCTGATATCATATACTGCAACAAGAGCAGCGTCTTTGTGACAATTTCCTACTAATAAAACTTCATTACCATCACATTCACACCCAGGTGTATAACAAACAAACTTGTTCAGATCTTCCCTAAATATGGGCATAAAACCTCCTATTTTTTCGTATGAGTAAGATAAGCAATCCAAATATCTTTTCTAATTGCTCTTGCATAGCCAGCGGATTTCAGCGCACGCACTAGGCTCACCTTTCGTCCAATTGACTTATTGAATCTATCTTTGTCAGCTAGAACGCTATGCCCTTCAGCGACTTTGTCCATGCGGCTTGTCTGCGTTCCTTTGGGGCCTTCGCTGATGATACAGACGGTGCCAGCAAGAAGGCACGTTCTAGGAATCGTTCTTACTGGGTTATTATGCACCCAATCAATGGTAATATCCTTATCGGTAAACGTTGTAATAAGCATTATAGTTCCTTTTTAAATAGATACGCCCTCTGTCAATTAAGACAGAGGGCGTATCTTTATTTTGATCTTAATCTACGTCGTTCTTTTAGAAAAGAGACCCTTGGGCGCTTCCTAAAATATACCCCATTTATAATAGGGCAAATCATACGTTGTTGATGGGTTTGCCAAGCATCGCGTATGCGAGAGACATACGCTACTTTTCTGTAGATGTAAGAGCCTCTTTGTAAGAATAGATCATTTATTTTACGAGCCTGTATAACTGCCGACCTTCGAGTCTTACAGAATCTTCCTATATGATATCTATTACTTTCTCCAGACCATCTATACGATACCCCATAAGAATTGCCATCAGATACGGCTATTAGAATGGACATAGCTTTTTTAAACCGTTTTCTTCTGATAGTTTGTATCTCTCTCATTTTTAGTGAGCTTAATGGCTCTATAATAGGGTCACCCATACTTCTCCTTTATATTTCACATCCAGTTGCACTGGTACAGGCAAGCTCTCCTGTAAACTCTGTAGTGTCCACCGTTTCGTAGTACGAAAGCTTAGAGAAGTCTATAACCGGAAACTCGCAGTTTCTTTTGTCATATTCTTCTTTGGTGATTTCTTCATACGGGGCCAACTGATAAATACCACCGTCTCGAGGTAAGAAAGCAATTCCCGTTACATCGTCCCAATGGTCAAACACCCAGTTACCGGCTTTCATCCACTCATCTTCTCCAACTGAGCAAGTGATACTCACTGTGTGCTCAGCCCAATGCTTTTTCCAAACTAGCCAGTTGTCAAGCATATCTATTGCAGATACATCGTCCTTTGTAATCGCACCCTCTGGACTCTTTATAGGGAACTCAAAGACAACCACTGAACACTTATCCCTTGTCTGATTTACTTCCGGGAACCATGGGACTCCTGCATCGATCATCATCTGAGTCAATGGGTCTAGTCGCCCTGCACGGAATCTTCTGATATAGTAAGGAGCATGTCTCGGGTGGATACCTGACGAACAGTCATACAAGACTGCACTATTACCACTTGGTTTCACGGTTGTGACTGCGACACTAGGATTGATTCCAAGCTTTGCCGCATATTCCACATTTACTCTACGAGCCACTTCGACCAGATGCTCTAGAAGCTTTTCACGCCCTGCAGCTCCTGGCCGAAGAATAGGGCAGTCCATCTGTCCCGTAATGTCTACACCAAGTAACCGCTCTTCATTTGCATTAAATTCCCAGATAGGTCTGAGATAAGAACTAAACTGTGTTAGTGTTGATTGAATAGTTCCAAAGATAGTTGCAGTGATGACTTTCTCTTCTAGAGACTCTGGAGTATCTTCGTGCCGAGCAATAACGATAGATAAGTTGCAGAGTCCCCCATCTCCACGCAGAATTATTTCTGCGCAAGGGTTGGTGACAAACCGAACTTTCTTTCTTCTTTTTGGACTATTTTTGAGCATCGCTGTCCGGTTGACAATACCAGGCTCACCGGTACCAGACTCTGCTAGTTCAGTCCACAATCTCAAGAACTCTTTTGATGTCGGAGTCTCTTCGAAAACAGCGGAGTTGTTAGACATAAATCTCTGATCATTGTCGTTCCAGAACGTTCCTTTTTTGGAGTCCCGCATATCTTCGTCATCCGGATCGAATAAATCGATAATGGCTGATCGCCGGGTACTGCCTACATGGACTATCTGTCCTGACTTGCAAAGAATGTCATGACAGTCTATTGGTCGAAGTCTACTGCCTTGACGGGCTAGAATCTTAGACCTAGCAAAGTCCAGTAAAGACTTTAAAGGTTCGTGCCCACTAGAAGTACCGCCTTTAGTCACTACACGTGATCCTGCGGGACGTACAAGCGAATAGTCAAACGTCACGTCAGTTCCACCAAACCATGCTTTGAGCCCTACTAAATAGGCATCGCACCACCCTTCAGTGGAGTCCTGAACGACATAAACGGGTACGACTTGGTTTCTCTTCTGTTTTCGAATTCCTGGGAGTCTATGGACGTATTCTTCTTCTACAGACCCACCGAAACCACACCCCTGCATTAGCAAATACAGAGCTTCTACAAAACTAGCAAGAGAATTTATCCCCGCTGCGCTGCAATTGTACGCACCACTGTTGCAACGGTCTAACGCAGGCCCAGCCATCTGGAGAATTCTTTGGGCTGGAACTGCTCGCATATTCACCATAGAGTCTGTGAGTCTATCCCAATCAGATTCAGGTAGGTCTACTTTAGACTGAAAGAACGTCATCACCCGTCCAACAGATTCAGTCCAGGTCTCACGTCGTTTCTTCTCGCTGTTCCAACGTGCATATTTGGAATAGAACTGATACATTTGGGAGGGGGTTTGGAAGTACCTTGCAGCATCATCGAAAGCAGACTTGTCGCGGCTTTCTGATCGAGAGCGAAGTGACTTTTTCTTATCACGATACAATATATATTTCTTAGCGACTCCATGATAGCCAGAGAGCATAAGCTCTTTTTCTACCAAATCTTGGATATCTTCAACACAATTTCCGTCAACAACTTTACTCGAGACCTCAGAAGTGATATTTGCAATAAATGCAGGATCACCTTCTTGAAGATCATCATCAAATGCTTTTGCTACTGCAGAATAGATTTTGTCTGCATCAAAGGAAACGGAATCTCCGCTTCTCTTTTTAACCATCATATCGTAACCTCACTAAACCATACGGAATACATTTTAAATAACTCTCTTGGTATTTCAATTTGGGGATACCAAAGATTATACCTCTTTATCACTAAACTAGGTCAGTTCTTTTGTCTGAGATTGTAGTTTGCGACGATTGAATCCTCCTTTCTAGATGGTCCCGAAGAATCGTAGTGCACTATTGATTAATTTAATCTATCACATTATCTTTGGTTGAAGCTGTTTCTCTATAGAGTTCAAGGCCCCGATAGTTTACGAGATTGTAGGTAATTGGTTCAATAGGAAGTGAGACGAGTTCGTCCCATTGGTTGTCGAGAAAATCTTGGATATGTTCGGGGGGAAGTGTAATAACGAGGCGCACATTTTTATCGTCTCTGACATCGACATCCCCGGGGACGACAAGATCTTCAGTCACGTAATGCAGAATAATACGAGCTGACACTGCAGTTCGCTTATAGTACTTACCTACAAAAGTCTTGACCTCTAGGAATCTCTTCCAGAGGTCAAGGTCTTTTTGCAGCTGTGGAATCTCTGAAGAGGTTATCTTAATATATTCCATAGTTAAAATCTTTCTATCTAAAGTTTGACGACTCAGACGTCGCTACTTTCTTTTTTATGTATTCAGTGACAGGTATTTACCAACGGATTTTGATAGCTCTTTACTAGGCAGGCATTCGACAATCTCTTCTTTTCTTGTCTCCTGCTTCGTTTCTTCTAATACTTTTATCCACTGGTCTACTTTGAACGAAAGTGCAAGTGTAACCCAATCTGTCCACGATAAAGCACTTTGGATTCCTTTGACGATCTCAGCAAACCGCGGAGTGTACCACTCATCTGTATGGTCTGTACACCCCTCTATAACGTGGGTCAGCTCCATCCAGTCCGTAGCCCGGAGTGTATAAGTGTATTCTCCGGCAGGTTCAGTTCCTGGTATTGCACAAAAACAAGATAACTCGACTCCTACTCCAGCTTTGTCTGCTAGATGCAGCAGCTCATAGAGGCTAAAATGGGTAAAGTTTCTGGCCCTCAAGATCGACAGTATCGTCTTGCTTCGGCCAAGACGCTTGGCGATCTTTTTATCAGAACCTTCCCATGTCTCCACAGCCTCCATGACAGCCTGTCCAATCTTATTCAAAATTATCTCTTCAGTCATTTCTTATAGAGTCTTTCCGATTTGATTCTTTATGCACACAGCAGCTTTTTACCTAAAATGTACAGGGATAGTTTTTGGACTTTGAAGTGCCTTATGTAACCTGAGTTGGGCACCCGTTTTTGACTAGACTTCTACCTTAGCACTCGGAGCTTTCCGGGGAGGCGGGGCACGGTGGCCAGCCTTCTCTTCAACAACGACTGTTTCCTCTTCGGCAGCTTCATTTGTCTGTTCGAATTCTTTAGGAACGGGAACAATGTTATCTGCGAGTATCGAGAGGACTCCAACTGCTTCATTCGTTTTGTTACTAATGTAAGCACGGACTTCCTCTACTGTACCACGAACAAAGCAGACTTTGCCTTTGTCCATAGCGCGGATTCGATCCGCGAGCTTATCGAATGCTTTCACATCGATATAGCGGTTGACCCACTCTTTTTCTTTTGACTCACGGTTGTAGACAAAAGCGCGTACTTTGAAATTAAACAAAGAAACAGAGCCACTCTGGCTCATCTTCTCGTTCTCTCCCATATACGTCCCGTTAAATGTAACTGATACGTCCAAATCATTTCTCCTTACTGGCAGTGCAGCCAGCATACACCATGTCAATCCTCATTACACATATGTTGGGTTTTACAGGCCCAACCTAACTGTCGGTTCCAAAGAACCTGGGCATACTTAAAGTAAGAATGAAAACTCTAGACTCATTCTCTCGCTGCCCCGTTTGAACCAAGATAAATCATCTTGATCATCTGAGTCTAGAGCTCAAATTCGTTTGCAACACACCCCTTAGGAAGAACGGGGTAATCTTTCCCCTGACAGTATATCTCTTCAAAGATGTCAATAGCAATGTTACTATTCTGCTCACGCGTAGCAATATATTTTGAGTACTCTTTCTTGAAGAGAACGAATAGTTCGTAACCTTCCAGTGGCATCTCTTGGATAACCAGAGTTGTGATCGTTCGGTTTCTTCGTTCCAGCTCTACCAGGCAAGAGGCCCAGCAAAGACCCATGAACTTAGAAGATTCTCTCGGAGTGGTATTGTACTGTCCGTTGACTATATCTTCCATAGTCATCTTGTTATTTAAACCATAAAGAACCGCCGCCAGAGCAATAAGTCCACGAGCATCGCTCCCAACTTCTCCGTATTCTGGACGGCACCGTACCAGACGGTACAGCGTAGATTCTTTAAGGTTCCCAAGAAGTGCACGCCAGCGATAGTCTTGGTCTACTTCTGACTGGACAATACATCTCTCTTCGATCATGATCTCTCGTGTCAGTTCTTCTGCGTCTCCTTCGATAGCCATAGAGAGCATTTTCGTCCAAGGTATTACTACTTCACCAAAGTCAGAAGAAGGTACTTCTATCTCATCTGGATCAATATCAAATGGATTACTGCTAAACATACTGTCCATCTCCATAGAACTCTGAGACTCCATTTAAGAAAGATGTCCCTAGACTTGACTCACTCTTATTTCTAAAAATGAGATTTGTCCCGTTCTTTAGTGAATTTCGAAGCATCGCTTGTTTCTCAAACTTCTTGGTTCCAAACTTATTGGAAGTAACTGGTCCGGCCGCCCAAGGCGCGTACCTTTTTGTAAGAAGAATCTCCTGCTCTGCGCTTCTTGCCACTTCTTTTGCCGAAACGGGTGTAGTAGAGACCATAGACATAAGACTCAAAGCCCCATCGGAATGCATCTCTCCAATTATGTAGCAGCTGTTTCCATTCTGAGAGACAATGTCACTTACTATCTTTTTGACATCATCCCTCAACATATAGGTTCCAGTAATCGCACTAAACGGTGACAGGTGGTTGTTGGAATATCCGATCCTAACAAAACCATAGACACCATTATGCGTTTCTTGGGCTATTACATCATCGTTCTCTGTCATACCGATTGCTTGCTGCAGACTAATTTCTTTTGTCTGTATGTCAGATATCTTCGGGTAATTTACCCCTTCAGTAATGTGCATATCATTGGGGAATCCCATGATTGTGTATCCAGCCACATCTGCAACCGTCATCAAGTCAGTATGTGCAGTAGTCGCATGGTCTAGAGTTTCATAAGTAACAATGGACATTCGAGGATTCTCGTCCACTTCTCCTCGAAACACTAGATGATCAAATGCATTAGGATCAGCATTACTCGAATGCACTTTTGATACAAGAATCTCTTTTCCCATCTGAAGGGAAACATTTAACATTATAGCCATAACTATCCTCTTTATCAGCTTTCTACAGCGGGCTCTTTAAGTCCAGAGACTTCTTTCTCTGCCTGTTCAGAGTCGAGAGACTCCAGCTCTTCTTCTTCTGTTTCTTCGTCTCCACAAAGTCCGAAGTACATCACATCAGCAGAGTCAAGCGGAACCTCTGCACTCGAATTCTTCTCCAAGACAATTGCATAATTTCTGTAGAAAGTGACATAAGACTTATGCAGTTCGCACTTGGCACGATACCGGGAGAGGAGGTCTTGTAGACCTACGTCAATATGCACCTGAAAGTCCACAGCAGCGTTATTAAGCGTGTTAGTGCTGTAAGCTACTGTCTCCGCATGTCTGCTTGATTTCCCTGGAATCATTCGAGGAACTTTGGTTATCTTGACTCCACCGTCTTCTATCTTCTTGAAGACTGTTTCAAAAAGCTTGACCCAATACTCGTAGCGCTTTTGGTGGTACTCTTGTTTCTTTCGGGCACCTAAAGCTACTTCCCCTGCACTATAGAAGAACTTCCAAGACTCTCTTAGCATTTACTTTTCCTTTAAAGGGCGTCGTTTCCCTGCATCGTTGATCGTACTGATAATAAACGCAGACACTTCACCCTTGAGGGTGATATCTGACGTGGGGAAGTCTTCCTCTTTCGTTGTTTCCTTAGGAGTAGACTCTGTTGTCTTTCGCTGATTTAGACGGGCGTCTTGTAGATGTCCATTAGGACAAACGAAAATGTTCTTGGCTGGCCCCCACTCACTCACAAGGGGCATACCGCATACAGAGCACTGGCCCCGCTCTAGTGTATCTGGCATAGTTGTTCTTAATCCTTTCTCACAAATTATTTTCGGCCTGAAGAATATCAGCCATGCTGATACCTTCTAGCTCATCATCATAGTCCCCGACAATAGTCTGTATTATAGACTCTTCGACCAAATAAGGCCTTACATACAAAGGCTGGCCTGCTCTCAAGATTCCGCCTTGAGATCCCATTAGTAACCGGTTAATTCGTAGTATTTCCATGCTTTCTAAACTCCATATATGTTTAAGGGAGCCGAGTGACTCCCACCTATGACGTACCTAGTACTTTAGTCCATTGATCCTCTTCAGGTGGGCTATCTAACTTTTTGCTGTACCCTAATTTCTATAGGCTTCAGTCCTTGTCATCTTAAGTGGGAGAGTCTTTCTGTCAGGTTACAACTCGCTGTAACTTTACTCTGACACATGTGTACAAACTAGAAAAGGCTAATGCCGATCAGCACTAACCTATTAAAAACTAACTGCCTTCCCCTACATACCCTATATGGGGGAAGGACTTACGAATATTAAGTGTATGGATGTTGGAATTGAACCAACTACATATAGATTTCAAGTCTATTACTCTACCAATGAGTTAATCCTGTTTTGTAATGCATTTCCTAACCATTACCAGTGTCGTTTAACTTTGCGCTCAATCCTAAGAAAATGGTGTCCTAACGCTAGACGACATCTTCATAAAAGGAGTGGCATTCTTTGAGTCCCGACCCACCCGAAGATGAACCGAACTAAGTGTGGACTCTAAAGCTGTCACTCCAGTTATCAGTATTCTCTGAGTCCCGACTCACCCAAAGATGAACCGCATAAACAGTGGACTCTAAAGCTACTGATAGCTAAATGGAGAAGATGGTGAGAATTGAACTCACGCCCCACAATATTGGCGACAAAGATTCGATGTAACGGCGATGCATTGTTACTAAGTCTGCGGTAATACACATGATGGTGCTGCCTCTACCAATTGGGCTACCCGAGCATAAGTACCCGGGGAAGGGCTCGAACCTCCACTGTCGCTTTCCATAGTAAATCTAAAAATAAGGGTGCCACCGGACGTTTTGCCGAATATGGCGATTAGTCTGATTCTGTACCGACATGGGAGCAGCTCTGAGATTTGAACTCAGATTCTCAAGTTCATGAAACTTGCGACTTGACCGTTTGTCCAAGCTGCGTTAACTTTTGTATTCTACCATGATTCACATGGTATGTCAAGCGTGATTCTCTACCCTGTTAGAACGAAGATTAAACACTAGAAAAAAGTCTCTAGAATGCTTCTTGCTCTCTGAGTTTGACCATTTGACTCTGCACTTTGAGCAGTGTATCCTCATCCATTGTAGATATCTCATAGATGTCGGCAAGCGTTGGTTCTCGCTCTTCCCCAAAGAGTACAATCGTGATCGCACGGCTATAATAGATTTTATCCAGTGTGCTCATCTTAGAGTCTTCCTCTATAACAGCATCTCTATGTAATAGAAGTTTTGCCCTGGCGGTATCATCCAACTGTGAAGCTAATGGAAGATTCCAATCCATATATCTCTCAGAAGAAGAGCTTGACGCATAGTCAGCCTCTTTAGGCCATTTACCCTCTGTAACACGAATGTAGTGGTTATCAGGCCTCTTTGTATTCCCTTTAGTAATATACTCTTCATTAGCAAGAAGATATCGATTATTATTAGCAGTGACAACCCAGAACCATCCTAGCTTTTTTACGGCTAAGATGGCGAGGGTCTCCCACTCTGAAGTATCCTTTGTAAGCTTAGGAATCTCCATAATAGTTAAGCAAGGGGACGGTTGCCTTTAGGCATCTGGGGAATTGCTTCCTGTCTGTCGAAGGCCTACCCCTACCTTTCGTTTAGTGTATGCTTGCAAAAACGTGCAAACATATGGTATAATAGAAGCATGGACAGAACGTTGCGGTTGCCTCTAAATCCCACAACGGAGCAAGCAGAAGCCTTGCTGGAAACGATGCGTCAGTTTACGCAATCGTTCAATCTTGTCTGCGCTGAGGGCTGGCGGCTCCGTGAAGGAAACGCCTATACCCTGCACAAACTTACCTACCGAGACAGCAAAGCGATTTGCCCAAAACTTGTCTCCGACCTCCACGTTCAGGCAAGGCAAAAAGCATCGGAAGCAGTGAAGTCGGCTCTTACATGGTCAAAGAAAAAGAGCAACGTTGGTTGTCCGCAGTCTACGCTTTGTCCGCCGCGCTATAATTGCAACTCGTTTTCGATAGATTGGCAGAAGGGGCTTGCCAATCTCGCCACTGTCGCAGGACGGCAAAAAGTCTCTTTTACTGTTTCTGCTTATGCGCTTGCTCTGATTGGCAACAGAGTTGCTACTGCTGACCTGATGTATCGCAAAGGCAGGTTCACGCTTCACGTTGTCTTGAAACTGGACGATGTTCTCTTTGCCGACACTAGCACCGCTCTTGGTGTTGACCTGGGCGTGTGCCGCCCTGCCGTGACTTCGGATAACCGCTTTCACGGCAAAAAGCACTGGCGCGAAGTGGAGAAACGCCGCTTCCGCCTTCGTCGTAAGTTGCAATCCAATGGCTCTAAATCGGCTAAACGCCATCTTAGAAGCCTCGCGGGACGCTCTCAGCGTTTTCGACGGGATTGTGACCATGTTCTTTCGCGCTCTATTCTGCACGGCATTGCGGCGGGAACCACCGTCGTTGTTGAAAACCTCACGAACATCAGAACCCGTGTTAAAGCTACTCGCGGCGAAGCCAAACGTCGGCTTCACGCTTGGTCTTTTGCCCAGTTGAAAGGCTTCTTGGAATACAAGGCAGAAGCGTTGGGCGCAAGAGTAATTGGCATCGATCCTCGGCATACCAGCCAGCGATGTGCTGAATGCGGCTTTACCTATCGCGGCAATCGCAAGAGCCAAAGTGATTTCTGTTGTCGTTCGTGTGGTCATAAGCAGAATGCGGACTTGAACGCCGCGAAGAACATCCGCGATAAACACCTTGTCGGTTGGGTCAGTGACCCTTCCGATGGGCCACCGTCAATCGGCCTATTGTCTCAATCATTGCTTGCGTGAGAACGTAGAGCCTTTTGGATTAGGGACAAGCCACCCTCTTTAGGGGGTGGTAGTTGACAGGACTCTCCGTTATTTATTCTTAGAGGGACTTGTAAAGATACTGTCAAGGAAAACCTTGGCGATATCTTGCTTTTCGACTTCGATGCTGTTTGCCTCTTCGCGGGCAATTTTGACAGCTGTCATAAGCGCCTGGACATTCTCGTTCAGCTCTGCTTTACGCGTACTGCTTACTGCACCGGAAAACAGAGTCCGGTTCCAGTGGCCCTGAGTCTTGTCTTCGTTGGTCATACTGACCTGTGCTGGGTGCTTATCTGTAGCTGGAACGATTACGACTGCAACTTGCACTTTCTTTGTGCTTGTTGTCTGCTTGGGTGCAGTAACATAAGCACCAACGTTGCCATCGTAGGTCCACGTCTCAGAAGGATCGAGAACGGGAATCTTGTTGATGATTGTCTCGAGATCCTTCAGAGTCTTCTCCAGGAAAAGCATATAGGTCACAGGGCAGCCTGCAATTAGTACTTTATCCCCAAGCACAATATTCGCGGTGGCGTAAAGATTACCAAACTCCACAACGGCATTAGCATTCATAAGCTGCATGAACGCTGTCTGGACACTGTCGAGAATATCTTCTGCATGAAGCTGAAGACGCTTGGACTCCCGGGGAAGTACTTCACCTTCATCGTTGATTGGGCTATAGACTTTCTCTAAGCCTTCCATTGCATCGGACTTCTGCAATAAATGGTACGCCTTTTCGACGGCGGCCTGACGAGAAGCATTCTCGCCTTTTCGAATCGCAAGTGCTTGATTGAGTTTCATCTAATTTCCTTTAATCTGAGAGAGTTGTTTACACCGATTCGATTTTTCATCAACAAGAACCTTGAGTCTTGAATTAATGGCTTCTTTTCTTTCCTCTGGGCTAATCAGGGCGTCAACTTTGTAGACATTATAGCAGCATTCCCACCCATCGTCAAACGCGCTGTAATACCCATGCCCTTTACATAGCAGCAAAAGTACTACTGCACTGAAGTTGAGTATAGCAATCATTCCTAGTACTATTAATATCATATCCCCTCCCTATACATAGTCCCTTTGAACGACTCTTATTTACGAAAGAATTCTTTTGTGGGTTTACCCGAGAAGCTGCGGTAAGCTACGGTGTTATCCCCCATTTCCTGAAGAACATTCTTTGTTCCTTCAGGAGTCGATTCATAGGTAACCGAGTTTGTATCATCGATCCCCAGACTCCGCCCAGTCTTGATTGCATCTTGGTTCGCACCGATAAACACAATCTGCCACTGGTACTCATCTCGCTGGCGGGTGATCATCTCAAATACTGTCTTGATATCGTACTTCCTAGAGTTGTTCTCTTCTCCATCAGTCATAATGACAAGAAGGACTTTCCCTGGCCGCTCTGATTCTTCCATTGCCGAGAATCGTGCCCCTGCTTCATCGATTGCATATCCTATAGCATCGAGAAGGCACGTATATCCCCAAGGGATATAGTCAGCAGTTGTGAGATTCGGCACTTCTTTAATCGGAACCGTGTCATAGACTATCTTATGCTCATGACTAAACTCTCTCAGGGTTAGTACTGCTTCCCCGGGGGCTTCTCTCTGAGTAGAAACAAACGAGTTGAATCCACCAATTGTGTCCATCTGCACTCTTCCCATTGAGCCAGACTGATCCAAGACAATAGTAATATCAGTCAGAGTATCGTTCATCGTTTTCTTCCTTAAGGTCAGAATCTTCTACTATCAAATGCTTTAGTTCTTTCGGTACAATCACGGTCAATACTGCAGAGATTCCTTCAGGAGTACCTAACATACGGCTTGCCTGAAGTAGAGCATCTTCGTCTGTATTATACCCAAATCCTACTTCTAAAGAGAGTCCAGTAGAAAGAGTAACAGAAAGTTTTATTACAGAGTCTTTGGTCATAATCTTATTTCTCCTGATCTATTCCCGCTAGTATTATATAAAAGAACGTGAGGCAGAATACTATCAGCCACTCTTGTGCATAATTAATATGACCATATGTTGAAGTGAAGAGACCTCCACATGCTGATATTACTAGTATGAGTACCCCAGCACTTATCATCATAGCGCCACCTTTGGTACATACTCTTGTACATAGAAACCCACAGGATTGATCATTGTGAGCTTGTCTGCATCTTCTTGTGCAGACTCTCTATCTTCGTAAATCTTCCCATGAACAACGTGTGCAAAGAAGCAGGTAAGACCGATATATCCTTCACTTGCCGAACTCCTTGAGTTCTTTGTGATTATATACTGCATGGTAGATTCTCCCAATAGGGCGTCTTTCTGAGGGTACGATTCTCTGACAGTCCAAACACGTCCGGGTTGTTGTTGGTCCTATCATCTCTAGAGTCGTGTGCTTAATCTCACCGCAATTTGTACACGGCTCTGTATTGGATGGGAACCATTCACCACTAAAGTTGTCCATATCGACCCTTTCTCATTAAATTCCTGCTCGGATTCGAACCGAGGTCTGAAACACTAAAGGCCTCGGGGAATTTCGAAATCCCGACCTAAAAATTAGAAATTTTTTGCTCTAATCCTCTGAGCTACGAGGCCATATTTTAGGTAGTGGCTGTGCTCCAAGCTATATTTATTGTGAATGGGAAAGGATCAAAGACCGCACACAATAAACCCTTCGGGCCTGAAGGGACTCTAAGCTGCACATTTAATTAAAGTCTCTTACACTTTAAACCACAAAAATGTCTAGTGAAGATTACTCCCCACTAGACTGCCATGTGTCCTCTCAAGACCATGGCATGGAAGGGTGTAAAGTCACCGCAATAGAAGCAGGTTTGCGCACGGGCTCGTTTCGCTCTCCTACACCCCCCACACTTTAACTGCCTTCAGTTAGTTTTTTTATTTCCCGATTGGAACGGATACTAGAGTTGATGGAAGCTCCATCACAGTTAGCAAAGCAAGCTCTAGAATCAGTCTATGCTGACTACACTGCTGCTGCGCTTCTCTCTCTGCTTCTGCAATTACTTTTAAGGCGTATAATAGCCCCTCTGGAGAAAAGCGAGAAGCTTGGGCTTGCAGAGATTCTGTCTCTGTTTCATCTGATATTTCAAGATGTGCTCCAACACCAACGCAGAGTAAATCGCGGAAGCGTTCGGACAGACTTTTTAAGAACTGGCGTACATCTTTGCCGCTCTCCAGAATACTCCCGGCCAGCGCGAACGCCCCGGCGGCATCAGAATCCGCAATTAGCTGGACCACTTGGGTAAGTACGTCGTCGCCAATCGTGCCCAGTACGACCGTCACATCCTGCGCCGTGACATGCTCCCGCTGATACGCCAGGACTTGTTCGAGCAGGGAAAGCGAATCGCGGTAAGAACCCTCTGCAGCCTTAGCAACTAGTGCTATAGCTTTTGGATCAGCAAAGACTCCTTCTGCTAACAAAACATCATTAATCCGTGAACTAATCTGAGAGATGGATCCTCGTCTAAATTCATAGACTTGACACCGAGAAGCAATAGTAACCGGTAATTTATCTACTTCAGTAGTAGCCAGAATAAATACTACTCGGTCGGGCGGCTCTTCCAGCGTCTTCAGAAACGCATCCATCGCATCCCGGGAAAGCTGATGGGCCTCGTCAATAATATAGACCTTGTAGCGGCCTTCTAAGGGCGGAAATTTAACACTTGTTATTATTTCTCGTACGTTGCCTACTTTACCATGCGAAGCAGCGTCCATCTCCAGAACATCCACAAACAATGAAGACGCTATAGATTTGCAGGGGCTGCAGACACCACACGGCTCCGGGGTCGGACTTTTCAGATCACCGTTCGGCCCAATGCAGTTGAGTGCTTTCGCAAAGATCCGGGCGCAAGTAGTCTTAGCTGTCCCTCGTGTTCCGGTAAAGAGGTATCCACTGGCGATTCGGCCCGCCGAGATCGAGTTCCGAAGCGTGGTCGTGACATGTTCCTGCCCAACCACGTCCTCAAATGTCTGCGGCCTGTACTTTCGGTAAAGAGAGATGTATCCCATATACTTATTTAAGCATTCCCTTAGACCCCAGCCACTTCTTGATCCAATCTGAAGCAAGACTCGCATACACATTGTTTGCCGGCGTGTCATTCTTTCGAATGTGGTAGAACCACATCTCAGCAGGAGTCCTAGAGTTTGGCATGCGTGTTAGCTCCTTAAGCCAATAGAGCATCCCGTATCCCTCTACAATCCCGGTTCCTAAATACTTTATTGTATTCTCTGGTCCAAGCTTCAATGCAGCAAGAGTCCCTAAGAGGCACTTGCACTCTCCGATGTAACAGGTACCGTTCATCTCTCCCGCTTCTATCTTACTAAGAAGACCAGTGACTTCATGGGGGCAGGTCTCAAGCACTGCAAGAATGTCTTTCTTAGCAACGCGAGTACTTGCCTTTGCAGCCAGTTCTTTTTTCATTGATTCAATTTTCATTTAAGCATTCCTTTAGACTCCAGCCACTCCTGTATCCATTCTGAAGCAAGACGGGCATATAGGTTTGTTGCAGGAGTATCACCCTCATGAATGTGGATAAACCACAGCTCCGCTGGACTGAAAATAGACGGCTCACGCACCGCACTATTGATCAGATATACACATTTATTATATGCGTGAGATCTCTCTTGTTTGTGAGGGAACGGGAAACATCCTACCCCAAGCTTCAGTTCCGTCAGAGTTCCTAAAAGGCACTTACACCGCCCGGTGTAACAGGAGCCATTGATCTCACCGGCTTCTATTTTCTGGAGGAGTCCAGTAACTTCCTTGGGGCATGTCTCTAGAACGGCGAAGATATCCTGTTTTGCTTCTGTCTCAACACATTTCATTTGATCATCCCCTTAGATTCCAACCACTCTTTGATCCATTCCACGGCAAGACGTGAATGCTCGTTTGTTGCAGGGGTATGCCCTTGGTCTATATTCATAAACCATGCCTCTGCAGGTGAATAGCTATTAGGTTTACGGGTTGCGCTACCAATTAAATCTACGACTACTTGGTACGCTCTAGCACCTTTGGTAGCATCTGGAGCTAAAACGGTTCCCACTCCAAGCTTTAGCTCTGCCAAGGTTCCCAGAAGGCACTTACATGACCCAGTATAACAGGCTCCATCAACTTCTCCAGCTTCAAGCTTTTTAAGTAATCCGGTGACTTCATGGGGACAAGTCTCAAGCACATCAAAAATATCTGCTTTAGCTGCTCTCGATAGATTCTCTTGTTCAGTGTTCATTGATTATTCACCTTTATCCTATTTGTATTAACCGACTATAACTTTGACACGCGTAAAGATAGACAACGGAAACTCTCTTTCGCCAAGTCCTAGCAGAATAACCTGATCAGACTTAACAGCTTTAACAACATATACATTCTGATACAACGGTACACGACAAAGGTCCTTTTGCCGCACATAATCGCCTACGCAGATCAGAGCTTTGTCCTGTGCTGAAATAGACGACCCAACGCATACAAACCGCTCTGCAAAAAACCCATACGTTTGGCCTTCCAAATAAACAAGCGTGTTATCCCCGCTCTTTTCTATCCGCTCTACCTTTTTTGCTAAACCACCTATGGCATACATACCTTGGAATCCATCAATCAGTTTCACGTAGTCTCCAATGACAAACCCCAGCTCACGCGATTCTTTAGTAGGTACATACCGCTCAAAACGGGTAGTATTGTAACGCCCTTTCTTGCCAACAAGGTTCAGAAACGCCGTGCCGTTGGTAGTCTCTCCAATAGCCTTAACTGTATGGACTACTCTGCCCAGAGCATCTGAGTTTCGGTACTCCGGGCATAAGATTACTGCATCACCAACAGAAAACGTTGGTACGTCACTACTATCACTTGGTACATCATCAGGGAGGAGTCTAACAATGTCTTTAAGAATCTCTTGGAACTCCTTGCTGGATATGTCTTCTGGCTTGCGCTGTAGTAATGACTCCATTAATTGCGTCTTTGTCATGCTGTCCTCTAGTCTGTTAAGAAATGGCACTTCTGACATTAGGAAACCCGCTAAGCGCTTCTGATACAGTCGGTGCTTTAGATACTCTCGTTTGTAACTGAGTTAAGCGCTGAAACTTTCGCTTCTCCCCGCAGGTTGGGCAAGCAACAACTATCCAACTCTTACCATTTGGGAGCTTTTCGGTGTATCCTTCAACCCCATCCTCTTGCTCGATGACGAACACGCAACTACAGAGGTTGCAGGTAAGCTCGTATCCGATAGGCCATGGTGCAACAGGTTCTGGTACTATACCAGGTTTGATAATTTTCATGTTGTATTGTCTCTACGTGCCCTTGCTAAACAGATTCTTACTTAAGCATTCCTTTGGAGTCAAGCCATTCTCTAATCCACTGAGCAGCTACTCTTGAGTGAATGTTTGTCTCAGGAGTATCCCCTTGTCCTATATAAGTGAACCAACGCTCAGCAGGACTGGTAGAATTTACGGAGCGTATAGTATCTGAGATCTGCTGTAGCATACACTTATATACTTCATCCCCTTTGTCATAAGATCTCCGTTCTTTATTCAAAGCAGCGTCACCAAGCTTTAGATGTGTAAGAGTCCCTAGAAGGCATTTGCATTCACCCTCATACAGCCTGCCATTAATCTCACCAGACTCTACTAACCTAAGGAGCCCAGTCACCTCTCGGGGAGAAGTCTCTAGAACCGAGATAATATCTAAGCGTGCTTTGATAGCGTGATCTATAATATCTGATCGAGCAAAAGTGGTCATTTGGGAGTCTCTCATTCTTTAGGTGAATATCGGTCGATGATCTCGTCAGAGGTTAAACACGTCTCGTTTTCCCCTGCTCGGTTATAAAGAATAAAGTCTTGCGCCGTTTCACTCTCATACCCAGTGGATATGGCGCTAGTACCTGTAGCCTCTACACGGCAGAGCCTCTCTTCCAAATCTTTACTCTCCGAGGGAGAGTAGCATGCAAAGTACCAGGACTTAAATTGATCAAGAGGTAGAGCCTCACTCACCGGAGCATCTACTACCGTAGACCACTCCATATAATACTCTACGCCGCTGCGTTCCAGCTTTATAATATAACGAGGCATTGTTTTTCCCTTTCATTTACCAGTCTAGTGACTCTTTCTGCCCGCCGAGGGCGTCCTGCCTGTATTTCTTGCCGCGTTCGAACGCCTGGGTCGCTAGGTCTATCTTGTGCTTAAGCAGGTTCACATCTGTCTGCTCAAGATAAACAGTCGTTTCTGTTGCATCGTCGGTGAAAACGATTTCGGTTATGTTCTCACCGCGAAATACCTTGATTGTCATGTCGTGTCCCTCTCCCACTGCTTATGAGCAACCGTACCCGCTGCGTCCTGCCATTCACACGCCATACCTATATGCTGGTCTTAGTTTTCCCTTTTATTTACCAGTGCAGAATCTCTTTCGTCTCTAAGTCTACAAGAATTGCGTGCTCTGCTGCATTGATTACGCACGTGCTCTTGTACTCTTGAGTCCCGAAAGAACTGTGCTCGTGACCGCAGAAGACAAACTTGGGACTATGCTTATCTAAATAGAGAAGAAGCTCAGGACTCCCGATATGCACAAAATCTTTTACCGTCAAGTCGTACCCCGCCCTATCTAATATTGCGAAGGGAGGTCCATGACTCAAAACGATGTCTACCTTTTCAAAGTCAAAGGCGGCTAGTTCTACCTCAGGCCTACAAGTCATGTAGTCCCAGCAAGTAACCAGCTCAGGCATATCATAACATTGGGTTAGGCTGACTCCATGAATCGTATAACCCTCCCAAGTAACGGTTGTATCCATGATATAGTCGATCCCCGGGGTCTCTGCAAATGGAGTATTTCCAAAGCTGATATCATGATTCCCGGGGATACAAAAGATCTGAGGGTATTTTGTCTTAAGACTAAGAAGCCACTGCTCGGCTTTATATAGAGACTTAGGAGTCCCTTGCTTTCCGTAATTGGTAATATCTCCCGCAATAAAACAGACATCGGCGTCAGGAAGATTCTTCACTTTGAATCTACCAAAGTTCTCGTGGATATCACTTATTATTAAAGCTTTCATGCTAGAGAGTTTACCCTATTTTTCTTCAATATACCAAGAAATGATTCCATTTTGTACTTCAACGTCTAGCCATTTTCGGGAGACGGTCTTGGCGATTGCTACCGAGACTCCATCTCGTTTTATCACGCGCAGCTTAAAGCCTGAGGCCTTAGCCACATTACCGGCCTCTTCTTCTTTTAACCCTTGGAGATTCGGAGTGTCAGCATGCATAAGCGTATTCCTAAAAGATCAGGGGTGAGCTGTTAAGCCCACCCCTTTGAGAGAATCTATTTTCTCTTGGGAAGTGTTCCCAGGCCTGACTCAACTACTGAGCGAAGAACTACTTCTTCGTCATCTTCAGACCCGATCTGACGGAATCCCATATAGTCTTTCATAGACAGAGTACGGGCATTCATCGCATCAGCTAAAATAGAAGCTGCTTTCTCTTGTATCGAGCGCTTGTCCTCTTCTTTGGGCATCAGCAGCTCTAGGTGCATCTTCATACCATTGGCCGTGTCTATCAGCGCCTGGGCTGTGATCGTCAGCGGAGCGTCCATGTCCTCTTGTAGAGAGATAGCATAGAGCTTGGCCTTCTCTACAATCTCCCGGATTGCAGCGGCATTGTTTCCCTGCACTAGAGTTCCAACACGGGTCAGGTCTTCTGCCTCAGGAATCAGGTTACGTCCGTACATACGCATCAGCTTGATTGCTGCTTTGGCGTCCGGCGGTGTAACATTGATAACTCCGTCCAGACGACCTGGGCGAAGCAGTGCTTTCTGGATCAGGTCAATCTCATTTGTGGTGAAGACAACCATGATCTCAGAGCCCTTTGATTCAATGCCATCAACGAGATTAAGCATCTCATCCCCGTTGATAGACCGCTCTCCCTGCATCACCCGGTCAATGTCCTCGCAGAACACCACAGCAGGGCCGTAGAGCTGTGCAAAGCGGAGAACGTCGGCCAGTTCATCTGCTCGGTCGCAAGCAATGTAAGTCCACCCATTATCAACTGCCTTCTTGGCAGTGACATACGCTGCGAGCGTCTTGCCCGTACCGTAGGGGCCTGCAAGCAGAACTCCACGCTTAAACGGAATCCCGTTCTCCCGGCAGACAGCCGACTTCTCAATCGGCGTAAACAGGTTCGTTCGGATTGCTGTCATCACATCGTCTGAGAAGATAAGCTCATCTTCTTTGACTCCCCTAAGATCTAGGAACTTAGGTTCTGGTAGTTGAAGCTCCTCGCCGTTGTCATCACGGAAACGGACACGAATTGCCTTGCTCCGATAGATAGACTCAGTGCGAAGGAACTCCCGGGTTGTGAGAATCAGCTCCTGAACGCTATTCTCATGCTTGCGTTTGACCCGCCCGCTGATCATAAAGATAAGCTTACCGTCTTTCTTGGTAACACTTGTCTCAAGTCGTCCGTCAATGTGAGGAATCTTGATAGAGCCCCAAGGTACTTGAACAATGTCCGGGTCACCGTTATCGAGCAGTCCAACTTGAATGCCCCGCATCACGGGAGGCTCAGGGCCAAAGAACCCGGGGGTCGGCACCATGGAGCTCCACGAAAACTTCTTTGCGATTGCCTTGTGAAAGGCCAGAAGTGCGTCTAAGATAAAGTAGCCATCAATCGGAATACTAAGAGCGACGACTTCCTCTTCGTACTCCATCTTTTGCTGGATCGCCTTGATGGCATCCGTGTAGCTGATACTGTCCGGAATAATCAGCTGGTCGCCGTGACTGACGATATCAATCTTGTCGACCTTCTTTGTCTTGGTCAGTGTGGTTGCGCTTTGTGAAGCCATTGTGATTCTCCTTGTGAATACGTGAAATGAGAGTGAGATTTAGTTCAAGTCGAACTTAGCGAAAATCGAAGTTGATAGTGTTACCATCTATCTTTTTTATCTTACCTACCATAGGATAGAAGCTAAGACGCCCAATGTTGTCTGTAGCCAAATAGCCCCTGAAGTGCGCTTCGTCATAGGGTACAAGTGCGTCAAATCCATCCCCTGTGTTAGACGGGAGTCGAACGCGTACGTTGGTGTTATTTTCCCCGTTTTCTCCGCGGTCTTCATCTCCGTAGCTTGCAGTGGTCATGATGTCCAAGATAACATACCCAATATCATCTCCGTCACTATCGATGCTTGTGTGGATCTCTGGATCATCTGCAACCCATCCGTACAATGCGCATTCGCTATAATGCATAAACTGTTTCTTACGCTTCTCTTCTTCTGCCATATTTTAATCCTTTCTTAAGTACTCCCCGGACCCTACGAAACGTTCTCTTAAAACTCCGGGCTATTACCCCTTCCAGGATAATAGCCCAATAGTTTAAGCGAACTGTGGATTCTCCACTGAGGACTCCAACGCCGCACTCCCACGAAGGTTAGAACCACCGGTGGAGTACTGCGTCGAAGCCTGTGCGTAATTGCTCGAAGCCGTGCTTCCAGTCATCACGCGGTCAACCCAAGACTCACTGCGGACGCAGAGATCTTCGTCTGTTGCCCCAAGGTCAAGTGCCGCTTCACGAATCAATGTCGGAAGCTGGAGTCCAAACTGACTTGTCGTTGTATTACGAGGACTCTGATTGAACCAGGCTTCTAGGCCTTGTCCCGGAGCATCGTAATACTTACGGGCCATAAGCCGGAACGCAGGGCGGAATCCAGCAGGTTTGCCTAGCTTGTCCACCAGGCGGCCATTGGTCTCAGGATTGACGGCTGTGAACTCAGTCTCAGGGAAGAGAGTATACAACACTTTTGCTTCGCCGAACTTACTCCCACGCTCATTAGGAACGGGAAGTGAAGTACGGGTCACAAACCGTGCTATCACTGCCTTCTGATTGACTTCTTCCGTAAACCGGAATCCGCGGTAGACCGAAGTCGCGGCGCTTGTCTGGACTGTCCCGCGTCCCCGGTTACGAGAGGACGG
>LDNN01000002.1_pt1 | contig 82463 bp, 133 predicted proteins | sample 350691 | NCBI WGS metagenome assembly LDNN01 (sample SAMN03646984, study PRJNA283341) | glacier metagenome | biome: Icesheet; feature: ENVO:00000133; material: cryoconite; isolation source: sample CY1 0.2 micron filtrate containing viruses sediment from cryoconite holes ...
TAATGCATTAAATTTAATATAAGCATGGGAATAATTTGTTTTTTCATTTAACATAATTAATTTAGCTAAGACCTTAAATTCTTTAGGTCTACTAAATCCAATTATTACTTGTTTCATAAATTAACTATAATATTCATAATAGATGCTTTAATTTCTGCTCTTTTTGCTTCACTTAAAAAAGGGGCCATGTCTGGAGTAATTACAATAGTATCCATCTCTCCATATGCTTGATATAATGATCCTGATTGACAATATCTCATAACATTTTCTAGAGCATCTGCAATTAATTTAGTTTTACCCATTTGAGTAATACCATTTAATACATTCCATGTTGCTAACTGAATCATCATCTGTTGCGATTGAAATATTGCTTTTGTTATTTTAATTTGAACTTGAGTTTGAGCATCTAATTGTGCTAAAACTGGAGGAGTAAAATTACTACCATCAAATGTATAACCAATATCATAAGTTTTATTTGAATAATCAGATGAGTTTAAAATTGAATCAAAATTTCCAGTTTGATTTAATAAAGTTACAAAACTATCATCAGCATATATAACATTAATTACTTTATTATTTTTAATACAAATTCTATTACTTGATACCATATTTATTTTTCTTCCTAAATAAGTTCATAAAAAATATTTTAAATTTTTCCCAACTATTTAATTGTTTAAGAACTTCACGTCTATATTCTTGTTTATCTAAAGGATGACCGATTTGTGGATTATGATCATAATTTCTTGAATCTAAATAACCTAAATTTTTGAATTGTTCTATATCATTTGTATGTACTAAAATACGATTTATTACGTTTCCATCTTTAATTTTAAGCATAGTTATAGAATTTTTCATTGCTTCAATTTCTGCGTGTATTAATTCTTCTTGACTAATATTCATTTTATTCATCCCATTCTAAAATTAAAGATCCGTTACTACCATTTCCACCTTTACCACCAGCTCCACCAACACCGCCTGTTGTTAAACCAGCTCCTCCGCCTCCTCCAGAACCTCCTCCAGAACCTCCGCGTCCACCTAAACCATTATCTCCCGCAGTCCCTGCTATTCCAGCTCCACCTACTCCAGAATTATTTCCATTTCCACCGTTTCCACCGTTTCCACCGTTTCCACTTGGAGCACCTGATCCATAAACATCATATCCTGAAGCCATACCACTTCCAGCTCCACCAGAACCTCCACCACCTCCACCTCTAATTCCATCAGCAGTTCCTCCAGTTCCGGCTGTTCCACCAGTAGAAATTGATACAAAAAAATTATTAGAGTTATCAGTTCCTGGATTTCCGGCAGTACCATTTGTACTTGTTCCACCACCAGCAGCACCACTTACTGCATTTAATCCAGCAGTAGAAATTAAACCGTAATTCGCTCCACCAGCTCCACCAGCAGAACCACCTGCACCACCTGTTGTTGCACCACCAGCACCACCACCATTAGTAACTCCAGTTGCTCCACTTGCACCAATAGCAGTTGCTACAGGAGTTCTTGAGAATTCTACTAAGCCATCAAAAGTTGTTACTCCACCATCACTACCTGGTTGTCCACTTCCTCCAGCACCACTAGCTGCTCCTGCAGTACCTCCAACACCACCTGTACCACCAACTCCGATTGTTACTATATAGTTTGTACCAGGAACTACGTTTAAATATGCAATTTCAAAATTTGTTCCACCACCCGATGCTCCACCACGACCAGAACCACCACCACCATTACCAGCACTACGTCCACCTCCACCTCCACCAGCACCAGTACCACCACCAGCACCAGGTCTGCCAAAAACTACTACTTTTGTAACTCCTGCTGGACAAGGCCATGAACCTGATGTATTGAAAACTTTTGTTGTAAGTCTAGACATTTTACTCGACCCATTCTACAACTAAGGCACCATTTGAACCATTACCACCGGCTCCAGCTCCTCCAGCTCCTCCACTACCACCAGTAGTTGATCCGCCTCCGCCTCCGCCTCCGCCCGCACCTCCACCACCACCTCTGCCACCAAAACCTTGAGTTCCTGCACCACCAGCACCACCATTTACTCCAGCACCGGCGCTATTTCCTGCACCACCAGCACCACCGTTACCACCTTGTCCACCTGAAGTAAGAGAACTTACTCCAAATGTTTGAAAAGGTTCAGTATAACCTGAATTTCCTCCAGCTCCACCTCCGCCACCACCACCTTGAGTTCCACCAGATTGTGTACCACCAGCACCACCAGTAGAACTAATAGTAGTTACAGTAAAAAATAAAGGAACAGATGAAGTACCAGTACCACCATTTCCACCATTTACTCCAGGAGAACCACCGTTACCACCGTTACCTGCCGCTCCATTAATAGTTGACATAAGACCATAAATAGTTCCACTAGCTCCACCAGCACCACTACCACTACCACCTGCTGCAGAAGTTCCAGCTCCTCCTCCGCCTCCTCCAGAACCAACTACGGCACCTGTTCCAGTTCCTCGTCCAAAAGTAACCAGAGACCCAAAACTTGTAACTCCACCACTTCCACCAACTCCACCAACAGTAGATGCACTAGGAGCACCAACTGCTCCAACTCCACCATTACCACCAGCTCCGCCACCACTACCACCAGCACCAATTGTAATTATATAACTTGTTCCTGGTACGACATTTAAATATGCAATAGAAAAAGAAGCAGCACCACCGGCACCGCCACCTCTACCTCCGCCTCCACCTCCGGCTATAGCTCCACCAAATCCTCCACCACCTCCGCCTCCTCCAGAACCTCCTCCAGAACCAGGACGACCATGAACTTTAACCTTAGTTATACCAGCGGGAGTTATGAAAGTTCCTGATGTAGTAAATACTTTTGTTGTAATTCTTGATTGACTCATTAAGCTAACCACCAGTTTGAAGCGCCATCGCTAATAAGTGTTAATGTTCCAAAGTTTGTTTGAATTAATTTAGTTACATTTAAATTTTCAATTTTATCTGCACCACTTGGAACAATTGATATATTGAATGCTTCAGCAGTTCCAGTTATATCTTTAAAAATATATCTTCTAGTTCCAACTGAAGCTGCTGTTGGTAAATTAATAGTCCTAGCCACTGTAGTATCAACTAAATACATAGAAAATGCATCAGTACTTAAAATTGTTACTGTTCCAGCTACTGTTGTACTAGCATTTGATTGCCTAGTATCTAATTGAATTGTACCACTTACATCTGGTAAAATATAAATTCGATTAGCAGTATTTGCTGTTCCATCAAATGTTCTAGTAAATCCATTTGTTCCAATCCAAGAAAAACGATTAGTTGAATCTGAATAAAGATTAAATCCACTTACAGGAGTAGCAGGAGTACTTGATTGTAATGTATAATTTATAAATCCAGTACCAGCAGTACCATTAATTGTTAGATTTTTACTTATAGTATTTCCAGTAAATGTTTTATCACCAGAGAATGTTTGTGTTGTATTATTAACCATTCCAGGATGAGTTGCATCTGCACTTTGAGTTGATAATACATTTGATACTAAAGCTAACCCATTAGCATTAGCTGCTTGAGCATCCAAAGCTCCAATAATTATTGTTGATTGTTTGTTATTAAATGTATTAAAATCTATAGAACTTAAAGCACCAGTTGTAGATGTTGAAGACAATGCTAATGAAAGAACTTGTCCTGCTAAAGAAAGGCCATTAGCTGTTCCAATTGTTACATCACCTGTATTAGTTCCAGATAAATTGGATGCTGAAATTGTTCCAACAAATGTTTTATTACCAGCAAATGTTTGTGTTCCAGTTGTAACTACACCAGGAAAACTTGCACTTGCTGGTTGAAGATTTAAAACTTGACCAGTTAAAGTTGCAGCATTTGCATTTGGTGAAGAACCTATAGGAGCTAATGTAACATCTCCAGTATTAGTTCCAGAAGATGATCCTGAAAAATTAGAACCCGAAATGGTTCCACTAACTGTTAAACTTGTAAGAATTCCGACAGAAGTTAATGAAGAATTTACGACATTAGAAGCTAAAGTTATTCCAGTAAGAGTTCCTGCTGGGGCTATGACAACATTACCAGATGCAGCAGTAATTAATCCTTTTGCGTTAACTGTAAATGTTGGTATTGAAGTAGATGATCCAAAAGTTCCAACATTACCATTAACAGTAGCAAGAGTTGTTGCAAAAGTTCCAGTTCCTGAACCAGTTACATCTCCAGTGAGAGTTATTGTTTGATCACCAGTATTTGTTCCAGAAGAAGTTCCAGAAAATGTTCCATTAATTAATGAGGTTCCACCAATAGTTAAATTAAATAAATTATTAACTCCAGTTCCACCATTTGAAGAAGGAAGAACTCCAGTAAAAGTAATATTAGGTGTTGAACCACCAGAACTTGCTATGTTTCCTGAACCTGTTACCGCAGTAACTGGAAATATTATAGGAGTATTGGCTGCAGCAATTATAAGACCTTTTGCGTTAACAGTAAAAGAACCAACATTTGTCGCATTACCAAAAGATCCAACATTACTATTAACCGTTGCAAAAGTAATTGGAGCCGATCCTGGACCTGTTGCAGTAGCATCTCCTGTAAGAGCTGTAATATAATTACCAGAAGTTTGTTTATTGTTAAATGTATTCCAATCAGTAGAACTTAATGCACCATTTGTTGATGTACTTGATAATCCTAATGATAAAACTTGTCCAGATAATGATAATCCGTTAGCTGTTCCAATTGTTACATTACCTGTATTAGTTCCAGAAGAAGATCCACTAAAATTTGAAGCTGATATCGTTCCACTAACTGTTAAACTTGTAAGAATTCCGACAGAAGTTAATGATGAGTTAACAACATTTGCAGCTAATGCAGTTCCTGTTAATGTACCAGCGGGAGCTATGACAACATTAGATCCTGCGGCGGTTATCAAACCTTTAGCATTAACTGTAAAATTAGGAATTGAAGTAGATGAACCAAATGATCCCACATTACCATTAACAGTTGCTAGTGTAAATGGTACTGAACCAGGTCCAGTTGCTGTTCCATCTCCAGTTAAAGCTGTTATAGCTGATCCTGAAGCTGAAGAGACTTGAGCTTGTAATTTTTCTAGACTTATTAAAATAGAATCTGTTGAAAGTATTGGAGTATTTGTTCCAGCAACTAATCCTGTTAAAAGTTTACCAGTTACTATTGGAGAACTAATTACTGTAGCACTTTGAGTACCTGTAACATCTCCAGATAATGATCCAGTAAAACTTGAAGAAGATCCACTAACATTACCAGTTACGTTTCCAGTTAAATTTGCTGTAATTGTTCCAGCAGCAAAGTTTCCAGAACCATCTCTTTTAACAATAGTATTTGGTGTATTTAAAGGTGTTGCGGCATTTGCAACATTTGATCCAAGTGCAACGTTAGCAGCACTAACACCACCAACAAAATTTACTGTTGCAGCTACTGATCCTGGACCTACTGCACTTACATCACCAGTTAGAGCTGTAATTGAAGAAGTAGATGCAGGACTAGAAACTTGTACCCATGAAGTTCCATTCCAAACATATATACTATCGTCATTTAGTGTAATTCTAGCATCACCATTAGTATTTCCAATTGGAGGTAGTGCAGCAGCATTTGCTACTGGTCTTTTCCAACTAGGTGATCCACTATTAGGTATATTTATGAAAACATCAGACATTATCTTCTCTTCGCGTTTATTCTAGCATTTAAATTTCCAGAACCTGCTGTTGGTAAATAACTTAATCTAACCCAACAATATACCGGAAATTCAACGTTTACTAAATAACTACCAGCAACAGTTATACCTTGAACTGAATCTGTAATAATTGTCCAATTTGTAGGAATAACATCATCATTATCGTTAGACCCTTCAAGTTGAAGTGTACCCATTGGAGATCCAGTAAATACTGCTTGTACAGAATAACTTGCAGCAGTGTCTAAATTTGTTGGAGGAGAATGAATTGTTGTGGTCATATCTCCATTTATTACTATTGGAATATTTAATATATGGACTGGTTCACTCATAATTTATCCTTTATTCTTATATAAGTAGTTGTTAATCTTTATATATCATATATAATATGATTAAGTATTGGATTATACTAAGTATTTTGAAAACTATTAAAGTCCTTTTTAATTTTAAACTTTCAGGTTTCCAATTCTTTTTTTGAGAAATATCGTTTTTATGTATAAATCTAACACTAGCCATTATTGAATTCCTAAAATTATTGCATTTAATGAAGATCCACCTAAGCCTGTAAATCCTGAACACCTTGATCTGAAGTATAAAGAAGCTGATAATAATGAACCAGAATAAATAGTTACACCGTTTCCCGTTGAATTTGTATGTTGTAATATTTGTGTAAAATTGACATTATCTAAACTTCCTTCAAGTCTTACATCCCAAACACTGACAGTTCCAGTTATAACTACTTGTAAAGAAAAGATTTTTAATGGAGCTAAATGTGCATCTAAAGTAACTCCGTTAGCTGGTGCAGTAAATGTATCAGTAGTTGTTTGAAAAGAATCACTAGTTGATATAGTTCCTGATACTGGTTGAGTAGCAGGAAAATTAGAAACAACAACAGTACCAGATATTGGTTGAGTAGCTTGAAAAAATGTTCCAGAAACAGGTACAGGAGTTGCTCTTAATTGAGTATTTGTTAAAAGACCACTAGTAGTTGTATTAAGTGTTGTAAGAGAACTATCTAAAGCAAGTCCACCAGTAGTTCCAATATTAGAAGTAATAGTACCAGAATCTACAATAACATGTTGAGGTGATGCAAATGTAATAGGATTTATTGTTAAAGGAGATGTTAACTTACTATCAATTGATGCTAAACTAGCATTTTGTGTCAATTGATTGGTAGAAGTTGATGCACCTGTTGGAAGAGAAATTACACCGGAAATATTATTTATATTCCAAGTTCCACTTTGAGTTGATGCAAAAGTTGTATTTCCTATAGATCCACCAACTTGAAATGGAGAACCTAAAGTTGAATTAATAGTAGTTAATGATGAATTTGTTGCTGCTCCAGTTGGTAATACGCTTGAAGTTATTGTAACATTTGATGTATTAAGATTTGTACCAGCGTTTGCAGTAACAGTTCCACTTATAACCCATGGACTTGTAGATTGTGTAACGGCTTGTGTTGCTGGAAAGTTATTAACAGAAACTGTTTGAACTGCTGGATAATTTCCAATATTAACCGAATCTGTAGTATTGATTAAAGACCAAGTTCTACCAGTAGTCCAAGTACCAGATTGATTTACGGCTAAAGGTGAAGTTAATTTTGAATCAATAGACGAAAGACTTGTATTTCCAATTATTTGTAAAGCACTTGTTGAAGCTCCACTTGGAAGTGGTAAAACAACTGCAGATATTGGTTGTGTAACTGCAGAACCATCAACTTTTAATGCATTTGCACCTGTAACTTGGGCATAAGTACCAGATCCATTACCTATCTTAATAGAATCATCTATATCTGATATTGCAACTTCTAAACCAGGAGGAGCAATTAGAGTAGAAGTTAATTCAGCATCAACACGTATTCGTCCACGAGAGTCATCATATGCACCTTGAATACATTGTCCAAAATCTAAATCAGAAGGTGGTGGTATAGCCATTATTGTTTAACATTTCCCATTGCTTGTTCTTGCAATGCGGGATTAGAAAGCATAGAAGCATTAACTTTTGCAGGTTGTGGAGGATTTACATTAGTAACTCCAGGACCTTGTTGAGATTGTCCTGCAACTGTTTGACCTTGTGCTGGTGACATTGTTTGAGCAGTTTGATCACCTTGTGTTGCTGATTGTGGTGGTTGTGGAGCACCTTGTTCACTTGGAGGTGGTTGATTAACTGGAGGTAAAGGTTGTTCACCACGCATTTGTAACAATGCAGGATCAACAGTTCTTAACATATTTAAATGACCTTCAATATGATCCATAACGTTTTTAAGTAATGTAGGATCATTTCTTAGTTCAGGATCATTAATAACTGCAGTATGTTCGTTGATATGCATACTATGTTTATCAGTTGGTGCAGTTAAAGGATTATTACCTTCCATTAATTCTTCATTTTCTTTTTTGATTAAAAGAAGTTCATCCATTTCACCTTCAAACATAGAATCAAGTCGTCCACTATTAATAACTTGAATATATTGTTGAGGATTTTTAATAAGATTCATTTGAAGCATTTGATCGGCCATTTGAACACGACCAGCAATTGTTCTTGATAATGGATTACCCATATCAACAACAACTCTATTAATTGAAGAAATTTTTTCTCCAGTAAATTCTTTTAATAACGGACGATTATTTTTACCAACTAACGCAATAACTTTTGGAGTATTAGCAAAGTCTTTTAAGATTTGGATCAATGCAGTTCCAACATCTTCCATTAATTTAACATAAGACTGTTGAAGTCCTGAAATAAATTGTAAAGCTTGAGATTGAACAAGTGCAAGAGCAGTTCCAGATTTAAGGGAAGCTTCTGGATTACCACGAGCAACACTATTAACTCCAGAAATTGTTTCAGCGGCTTGGATCAACATATCTAAGAATTTAAATACTTCTGCAGGAGTTTGAGTTAGATTTAAAGCTTCTGGTTTAGTAACTGATTCAATAATGTTTAATTCACCGGCAAGATTACTAACTGTAATATCAGAACCCCTTGGAACCCAAATATTTTGAACACCAAAAGCATTTTGGTTAGTCATAATAGTTGAATAAAGAGAATTAATACCTTCTTGAATAGGCATTATATCAAACATTGGAGTATAACCATAAGGAGTTCCTAAAATATCTCCTGGTGCAATTCTAAAAACAGGAATTACTCTGTATGGCATTTTAGTATCTAATAATACTATATCAGAATCTAAGAATAACATGTATCTACCTTCAGGCATTGCATCTGTTTGTTTATGATAAAATTCATAAACTGCAACATCATCAGTATCATCATTTGACCAAACTGCCAATCTATAAACAGCAGAAGATCCTTTAGGTGGAATTCCTCTAATTTTATCGGCATATTCAGGATATTTAGCTATTAGATCAAAACGATTAACCCAATTTCTAGTCATCATCCAATCATCATTACCCGGATTTTCTTTTGTACCATCAACTATAACATCAAATGGTGTATAAGTAGAAAATTCTAACTCACCTTCTTTTATAGGTTCATTAGTATCTGGATCAATATCATATATCTCACCAGCAGTTGCATTCCAGGCCAATTTAACATATGCAGCACCTAAAACAATACAAAGTTCTGTAGCTTTTTTTAAAGCATCTTCTAACTTCTTTTCTCTCATATAATAATCAAGAATTCCATTAGCTAAATATGTTTGTGCATATGATTTATAATCAGTATTAATTGCTCTTGCATCCATTGTTGGACGTGAAGAAGTTATCATTACATAAATATGTTGTGCGATATTTCTAAAATGATTAATAGGAATTTGAGTTAATTCACCTTGTTCTCCTGCAAAATTAACCTTATGTCCATTACCAACATAATCATTTAAATATGCACCGTGATACATTCTCCAAGAATTTTGAAGTTTTGTAAGATAATTATTACCTCTAAGAATATTAAAGAATGAATCACCTTTTCCTAAAAGTATACTTGCACAATCTTTTGATGGTTTTGATGCAAAGTACATATCATCATGAGATGGATTAGAAAACATACCTGGACTACTCATTAAAATTTCCTTTTGCTTATGCCGAATATTTTCTTATAAGCTTCTAATTGATTATTTGATGAACTACTTATTTCTTTATTACTATATGAATCAAACATATCTTTAGTATTATAACCATAACCTTGAGGATATGGATTACGTTTATACTCAATAGCTCTTATAAGATAAATTAAAGCTGCTACTGCATCATAATGACTATCATCAATACTTCTAGCAAATTTAGCTTTTTGTTTATCCCATTTGACATTTCTTAAATGTCTAATCAAAGTTGTACATCTTGGATGAATAATTATTTTTTCATTAGCTAACATTATCCTTAAATTATTAATTGAAGCAGCTAAATCATCTTTACGAGCATTATTAAAAATAATTCTTTCTTCTTTAGGGTATAATTTAGAACTTTCATTTTGAATTTCTGTAGTAAGAATATAATTAATATCACTTACTCTATAATGTGGAGATTTATATTCCATTGATATTGGATTTCTCCAAAGTTCTTTTTCTTTTTTATTAATTGCTTTAACTAAAGTGTCAATTCTTTGACCAGGATCTTGAAAATTCATTATAAATTCATCTTCAATTACAACTTTATCTGCTCTAAAATCAAAATAAGCAAATAATACAGCAGTAAGATCTTTACCCCCAACATCCATACCTTCATAAGCATCAAAAAATGGAGGTTTAGGCCAATCTTTTATAATCTTTTTTTCTAATTCTAACGTAAATTCGGGAACAACTGAAGTTTTACTATCTTTAATAATTTCACAATATAATTCTCTACGACATTCAGGAGAATTTATTCCCCCAAGTTCTAATATTAACTCATCTAATTGTTCTTGAGTAATTCTTGGATTATCTTTAACAGTTTTTGTAATCATTGAACCACGAAGTTCGGCTTCTTCCATATATTTTAAAAATTCATGATCAGATTCTCTTGGAGGAGTTGAAGCTAAAACACCTTTACCTTTAGTAATAAGAGTAGTTGGTAATAAGATTGATTTAACTAAATTATCTAAACCATCACAACTACCAGCTTCATCAATAAAAAATAAATCTGAGTCACCTCCGCGAAGTTTTTCGGCATGACCGCTATCAGTACCGGCAAGTTGTATTTCAGAACCATTTGGAAAGTAGTAAATATAATCTTTTGCATGAAAAGTTGGTTTAACGTCTTCTGGACAATCTTCTAACATTTGTCGTATGATGGGTCTTACGTTATTATTAACTTGAATTTTTGTCGGAGAAACAAATTTAACAACGCTATTTGGTTTTCTAATACATTGTTCAAAAGCTAACAAAACTAACGTATATGTTTTTCCTTGACGTCTAGAAAGTAACCATGTCATTATTTTATGTTTTGAATTATAAAATAATTCGTAAAGTTGTTTTTGTGTAGAATCTAATTTAAAAGATAATAAACCTCTTCTCCAAAGTTCATCTTTAGCAGCTTTTTTAGCTAATTCTTTTTCGTTACTTTGTGCTTCCACTATCATCTGATTCTACTAATGCCAATAATTCTTCACTTGTCATTTGTTTATTTTTAATTTCAATTGTTTTAGGAGCATTTCTTACAGCTGTTAATATTTTTGAATAAATTTCAACTTTTCTTGTTTCTTCTAATGTTAATTCTCTTTTTGCACTAAAATCTCGAAGCATTTCTAGCTGCATAAGACATATTGCTTCTTCAGATGTTGTTAAAAATTTTTCACCAAGTTGTTCACCTTCTTTTTTTATTAAAGGTACCGATGATTCTAAAAGAGTTTTAAGATGATCACGTTCTTCTTCTATTTTTTGAATTTTTTTACTTAATTGAACTATAATTTTTTGTTGAGCTTCAGAAAATTGTTGTAAACTTTCTACATCTTTATATTGTTGTATCGATTTACTAATATTATCCATAATTATCTTTGATTAACTGTACGCATTCCAGTTGAAAGTTTAAGACTTGCAATAGTTGTTTTAATAATTTCTAATTCTTTTTCTTTAAAATCTAATTGAATTTGTTGTTTATCTATTTTTTGCTCTAAAGAAGATAATTTTGCATCGTTACTTTTATATTCGAAGTATCCAGCAATTCCGGATAGTACGAGTAAAACACCAACTTCTGGATAAGAAATTGTTTGTAAATAAACTTTGCTAAAATAAAGACAAAAAATTGCTAATGGAAGATGTTTTATTGCCTTCTGCATTGATTAACTCCTTAGTTTTTAAATACAGGTATAAACATAGAAAAGCGTAAGCTACAATGCGACCTAGGTCATTATCTTAAAAAAGACCATTAGCGTTGCTTCTGTTCTTAATACCTTATAATAAGTTGTTAATCTTTGATTTGTAGAAAAAATGTTGTATATACATAATAATAACTAATATTAACAACTACTTATATGACTAATAACATTTGCCCGACTTGTGCAGTAATGATGGATCTGCGCGAAAACAATCAGAAATTAAAGTGCCCGATTTGTGGGTATACTGTAATTATTGTTAAAAAATTAACAAGGATATTAAAAAAATGAAAAATTCACCTATTAGTTTAGATCTTTATTATACAGATTTCGTAACAAAAGCAGATAGACGAATTCAATATGCTTCTGATTTTACAGATGATATTAATAATAATGCCGTTATTTTATTGGATAAGATAAATTCTTTATTAGGTGAATTGGGAATAGATTCAGGAGATGTGACTAGTGGTTGGCGACCACCTTCAATAAACACAAAGACCGCAAATGCTGCTAAAAGATCTGCACATATGATAGGTAAAGCTGTGGATTTATTGGATAATTTAAATCAAGATCTTGCAAAGTTAGTAGCTTCAAGGCCGGATTTATTGCGGAAATATTCATTGTTCATGGAGGATATGAATTCGACTCGTGGGCAAAATACTAACTGGTGTCATTTAGATTATATGGTTAGAAGTGATAGACCATCAAGAATTTTTTTACCTTAAAGCTGCTTCACAAATTGCAAGTGGAATAGTTTTACTAATAAACCAATCATCTTGAATTAAATTTGTACAATAAAGATAATTACCACTTTTTAAATGAGATATTGATAAATTCATTTTTAAATGATCAACAATTAAAAAAGCATCTTTAATATCTATAGAATAATGTGGAAGTAATTCCCATCTTTCACCACTACCATCGGAATAAACTTCAGCTAAGTACATAAGTTCTGGATATTCAACTTGTCCACCATAGTCTAGATATTCTGTTTCTTCTTTAACATCTACAGTATGACCAAAAACTTGTTGTGCAATATCTATATCTAATCGTCTTTCATCTAATTCTTTAATGATTATCTTAACTTGTCCATGTTGCCATAAACCTCTCCATTTAGCGCCAAGAGGTAGATAATCTGGATATTTTTCCCACCATTCTTTTAAAAGATTCTTCTTCCAAGGTTTCATTTAATATATACCCTATTACCTGCCCATTTTACAATATCTAAATCATCAACATAACGACAAGGTTTGGTAAAAACGGCATCAACGTATTGTTCTAAACCCAAAGCTTTGACTACGGCATGTGCCCATTCTACACCACCTGCAGACCAAACTACAACAGTAAATCCTCTACCTTTATAATCTTTCATAAGTCTTATATGTTTTTCATGTGGAGTAACAAAATTAACTATGCCCGGTTGATATGGATGTTCAATACCAATTTCTTTTGATTTATCATCTAAGTTCCACATGACTAAAGTGTCATCTACGTCAAAAGGAACCATATTTTCAGTATTGAATACTTGCACTAATGCTCCTAAAGTTTAATTACGGTAAGTAAAAATAATAATGTAAATATATAAAGTAATATTAAGTATCGCATTTAATACTACGTTTATTTTTCATAGCTTCTTTAACTCTTACTTGATTACATGGTGGGCAATTTTTACCGTTCCAAGCTTTACCCGTTTCATCAACCCATTTACGATCTTTGGAATTATACTTACCTGCTTCAATTCGATCTTTTATTTGACCACATGTTTTACAAATTGTTTTATTAATTTCCATAACTTAATATCTCTATTCCTTCTGCTTTATAACTATAACCATTATTAATATAATTTTTTAACATAGTAGTACCCATAGACCATGATGTTATTAAATATAACTTATTATCTTTAATAAAAAAAGGCATGTATGCATTACTCATTGTTGCTTCATAAACATTTGTATAATCAGTCCAGATCATTTTTTAATCAACTCTTCCGGAGGATTTCTATTAAGTCCTAGTATAATCATATCCCCAAATAATGAATGTATTAAACTCATAGAATAATCTTTAGTCCACGCATGAAAAAATTCAAACTTACCATCTTCATGTAACTTATATCTATATGCAATAATATCTTGTCCGTAAGAATCTAACTCTGTTTTAAGTGTATAATCCCCACATCCATAAGCTTCTCCTATAACAGTAGACAATACTTTTTTTGGTATGCCACTGTATTTAATTTTTTTCTTCATTTCTTTTTATTAACTTTCTTAACTGGAACTTTTTTAATCTTATCTTCATAACATTTTAAACTACAATAAACTTTAAAATTAAGCATATAATATTCATTCTCATTAAAATCATCTATCAAATGTTTACAAAAAGAACATTTATCTTTTTTCACGGTACTCCCTTTATTTATTAAATTTTTTAAATATCTTATAATTTGGGTCTTCATATTCCATGTATTTCATATCATCTATGCTTACAACTAAATCTTTAATTAAAAATGAATGTGAAATGTATAGTTTGTAAATATCATTAAATCCTTTATGTAATTTACTTCTTCTATAATTTATTCCAGAAAATGCGCTAAAGCCATCTTCTGTTATCAAGTAAGATTTTCCGCTTATATTCTTCATTCAGTAATTTCAAATAGTTTAACATCGTATTCTTTTAATTGATCTTTATCTTCTCTTTTTACCCAAGATTCATAATCTGACCATTTGTAATCATTTTCTTTAATGTATAAAAGAGCTTCATCTGTTATATTTGAATAATAAACACTAATCATCTTCTAACTTCTTCGGGAGTTTTTTTACACCAAAGACAAATCATCTGGTTATTAAAAATTTCCCACCTATGAAGTTCACACTTAGATTCCATACTTTTAATATGAGCCCGATTAATAAATCTAATACCTAACCCAAAGAATAACAAGAAGGAACAAAAAGCTATAAACATTATTTCACCAACTTTAAATGAGACTTCTTCTTTACTTGTTTCTTATAGTAACACGCCGCAATAATCCTTGCAACAACTAAAGACACAAGACCGATAATTAACGTACAAAAGCTAATAAAGAATAAGGAAAGTATTATTATAGAATTAATCATTCAACATCCATGTCAAATAACTTAACGTACTCTTTTAACTCTTTAACCGTGGGTTTAGTGTCCTTTTTCCAATCAACCTCGTCTGACCAAATATATAAGGTACCTTGAACGTACATTAAAGCTTCGTCGTATAACTCTTTTGAATAATAAACCTCTATCACAAAAACTTCCTATACTTGATAGTCAACTCATTACTACAAAAGATAACGTCTATAATGTTACTATAATTATCAGCAACAAACTTATTACACTCATCAAGATCATCAAAAACCCCCACCACAACTTCTCTATAACCCCTAGAAACAAGTTTAACGTATATAAGAACGTTTCCTCCACCCTTAACAAGCTCGTCATTCTTAACCTCTATACGAAGCTTATACTGCACTGCCTTAAAGTTTCTATACATCTCCCAACCCTCGTTACTATAATGCGACACCCAATACTCATACCTAACCTTAAGTCTGTTACTATCTTCAATAGCTTCTATAATTTTAAATTCTAAAAGATTAAAGTCTTTGTTACTATATTTAAGATCTAACAAATTATTACATAATGTTTTTGGAGTGTTGTTACTATAACCAATGTACACTTTTTTACCCTGATCATTGAATAACCCATATACGCATTTATCGGGCAACTGTTGCATCAAAGTGAAAAGGTTCATAACACTAGTTGTTAAATGTTACTATCTTTCTAATGCTCTATTAATTGCTCAGGTTGGATTTTAAAAGTTAGTGGTGTTGAATAGTTATATTTGTTACTATAATTGATTATTTAAAAGTTATCTGGTTGACTATATAAATAAAATACTCTTCAGAAAGGCAACTACCCCCCCCACTCCTACCCACCCATGGCACAACCCTTGCACCCTCTGCAACAACCATACCATATACGTAGGCACAACAATTGCATATATAAGATAACACTTGACTTATCATAATTAGTAGTATACAATACAAAGGTACTGTACGGACGTTTGATGAAACGTCTTGATACTCTTTAAGATGTTATTAAGCGAAGCTGCTACAAGCAGCGTAGCTACCATGGAGGTTATAGGTGTGATGAAACTTATACAAGGGGTTGGTATAAGTTTTGCAAGTGTGTAGATGATGGTTTTTTGATTGGGAGAGGTTTGGGTGGAGATATCAATACTCAATCTTTTAAACTGTATAAAACTTCAACTGTATAACTACTAACTAACCCTTTCAAACACTTATAACAATTGTATATAAGATCTACATTAATAATAAACCAGTATAACCTTTAATCAACTAGTTATCTTTGGCATCAATCATGCATTAGTGTATTGTATGATTAAACAAGTGAACTATCAAATTTTAAAAGAAGCCTATAAACTGACTTTGGTATTGCATGGTTAAAGAACAAAGCCTTTAAATTGAACGGTGAGTCAAGAGCTTCAAGTTCTTTTGGTTTAAGAGAACAAAATGTAATTAAGAACTTTAAGAAGTTTGAGTTTACAGGACTTTATGATATTTCTAATCATTATAATAATCATTATCAACCTATTTTTAAGGTTATTGCAAAAGATGGCACAAGTTTTGAATATACAATTTATGTTGGTTATTGTGGTGTAACTGTAGAAATTTTAGGATAATACTAAAGTTTTATTAATATGCTCCGATAAGATATATGTAACGAAAAACAAAGGAGCTAAACATGTATATTTATAAAGTAACATTCGGTGATGGTTTTTGTATTAGATGTCGATAGTCGCTTCGTTCTTTAGGAACTACGCTCTATAACCTTCTTTAAAGTGTAAACCAACACAAAAAGAGGCCATTAGGTTACACCTAAATTATAGCAACGTTTATTCAATATGACATGGTTTCTAGCAGAACCAAGTTAACTGATCAATAGGCTGTCCTTGACTGCCAAGGCTGGGAGAATACCCTTGTTTTAACTCACCTAACTGATCGACATCTAGCGCCTTGATATGGGCTGAACTAATACGCTGATATCCATTTTATTAATTTCTTCTCTAGTGAATACTTTAGCCGGTTTATAATTTTGGCCTCGTATTTCTAATATCTTTTTAATTGCGTTATTAAATGATTCAAGATTATAAGCTTCGATCCTTATAACTTTAAAGTCATGTTGTTGATATTTCTTATCTTTTTTTAAATCTTTTCTTTTAATGTCTTCTCTTTGATGTATTGAACCATCTATTTCTATGATATATTTATATGTTTTATTAATAATATCAGGTATGTAGCCACTAAACGGTATATTTCTTTCATCTGTAGCTATCCAATATGGTTTGAATTCATTATAAAACCAAAGTTCGGATCTAGGAATATTGTTTTGAAGTGCTTTAGCGAATTTCCAAAGCTTATTTTTTCTAGTTTTGTTTTTATTTTTCTTAATTTTACGAGCATTAGTCATATAATCAGTTGTTAATCATGTATAAAAGTTACACTGTTTATTAACTTCCTATTATTATCAATACTTTAACATTTTCTGTATAAAAGATCAACACTTTCTTTATTAGTCGCGATAATAAAATCAATGGTTTAACTTTGGCCTCAACTTTGCAATAGTAATATATTAAGAGGTGATTATGAAAAAGCAAGATTTAACAAAATATTCTGATAATGAGTTAAGTTTAATGGTATTTAATACTATTCATCTTTATGAAGGTAGACATTGGGATGGTTTTTTCGAATATTTAAAAATGACTTATAAATACACTGATAAACAGTTAGAAGTCTTGAAACATGATTTATTAATGGATTATAATGAAATTAATGGTGTAAAATGACAATATTAGCCATTGCAATTTGGGTATTTATTATATTTGCAAGTCCAGAAGAAAGGGGTTTAAAATGAAAACCATACTTAAAGCCTTGAAAAGATTCTTTAAATGTAAGAATTGTAGAAAAGTAAGATTGGAGTGTGACAAATGAAACATAAGGACTTAATACGAATCCTGAAAGACCATGATTTTGTGTTTGTACGCAATTCTAGTCATCAGATCTATAATAATGGAACTTTGACCGTTGCAGTACCTCACAGACTTGAATTTTCAAGGGGTTTAGTTAGAAGAATTTTGCAGCAGTCAGGATTAACAAAAGAACAGATTAAAGAATTAATTTAAAATAAAGTTTAAGTTTTTATTAATAGGCGCCGAAAAGTCTATTGAACATAAACAAAGGGGAAAACAGATGTTTATTTACAAGATAGTGTTTTTAGGTGGGTCAACTCTTAATAACTTCCGTGCTAATAGTCCTAGAGAAGCTTGGGAAAAAGCTAGTAAACAATATCAAATGCAAGTTATCGCAGTTTATCATCCAAAATCAACGTTGCGATGAAAAAAACATTATTTATTGCAAGTTTAATTATAATTCCCGGAGCATTAACAGGTTACTTGCTTTATAAATTGTATAAAAAGATAAATCGAAGCCCCTAGATGACCCAGCCAAGGATGGCACTTTTTAAGGAGATTTAAATGGAACATTCAGTTGAAGTTAAAGTTTTTGTTTTAGATCACCCAACAGATATTGAATATGACGAAGTTTCGTTGGAAGTTGTTTTTGATGTTAATAATCAAGAAATTTACCAATATTTTCTTAATGATGGACCTTTAACAGAAGAACAACTTGATGAATTGCGTAAAGATAACCCATCTTTAGATAAAAGAATTGATCGTGCAATTGATTTTTACATAACAAACCATGAAGAGGAGTTTTACGATGAAAATAGGTGATGTTATTACTGATTTTAACGGAACAAAATGGATCGTTTACGAATTAAGTGATGACAAAAGATATTTGTATGTTACTGATTTTGAAACACAAAAGGAAAATCATTACATTTCAACTTTAATTGTAACAGAAGTTGAAGAAAAACCAATTAATTTTAAATGGATGTTTATTTTACGCCGCGAAAAGAATCTTAAAGGACTTGAGGAGTATTTTAAATGAAAATTTGTTTCAAATGTAAGAAAAAAAGACAATTTAATAGTTTTTGTATAGATAAACAAAAAAGAGATAAGATTAAGTTTTAAAAAATTTAATCAAATATTTAGAAAGGAATAAAAATGGTAATAAAGAGTTACAAAAAAGGTGAAACAGAGTTTATTATAAGCATGGCATCGAATGATGTTTATAGGGTTATAAGGCTCATAAAGGGTCAAGAGCCTGATTTAACTCCTGCGATGGGGTATGAATGCGCTAATGAAGTATTTGATTATTTTCTTGATATGAACGAAGAAAGGGATTTAAAATGATTACTTGGGTCAAACTTAAGAATGAAAGATGGTTGTTTAAAAAAGGTGATGCCACAAAAGAATTGGATAATTTTAAACAATTGTATTTGTGGAGTACTTTTTCTGGTATTTCAGATGATGATATTATTGTAGCTCAAATGGAACTTAATAACAATGAAACTCATAACTATGCAGAATTTGGAATGAAAAATAGGTTTACTTTAACAGGAAGAATTTAATGATTTTAAAGTTTAGATCGGATTATAAAAACCGAACAGCATTTGTTTATTTTATTCTTGAATTAGAAAATCAATATTTAGTTATTTGTAATTATTATGAAAAAGATAAGTTTAATTCACAAACTAAAGCACGTATATTGAATAATGTTGAAGAATTACGTAATCGATTTAAAATTTGTAGATGGTCTGAAATTTAACTAAAGTTTTTTATTAATGTGCCGAGAAGAATTATGAGGTGATTATGACAAAACTTGCAATTATTAAAATGATTACATATTATAGTTTGATTTATGGAATTGATCTTAATGTGGCTATAAGCGTCGCGGCTGTAGAATCTCAATTCAATCCTAATGTAATTGGTATAACCGGTGATTATGGTGTATTTCAATTACAACCTGCAAGTTTCCCAAACTATACTAAAGAACAATTGTTAAACCCACAAATTAATATTGAACTTGGTATTAAATATCTTGCAAAAGTTAAAAAAGAATGTAATCATAAGAATAATAATGAATGGCTAATATGTTTTAATATAGGATTAAAAGGTGCTAAAAAAGTGAAACATCCTGAATTATTTCCATATGTTAAGAAAATAAATGTGGTTTTAAATGAAATATATTAAATTAAGTCAAAACAAAGTTGCTCTAATAGATGATGAAGATTTTAATAGAGTTAATAAATATAGATGGCATTATGGTATAAGTACCAAAGGATATGAAAGTTATGCAAAAAAATCTTTAAGAATCGGTAAAAAACAAAAGTCTATATATTTACATAGATTTATTTTAAATATTGAAACAAATAAAAATATAGACCATATTAACGGAAATCATTTAGATAATAGAAAATCTAATTTAAGAATTTGTACAGATAAACAAAATCAAGGAAATAGATTTAAAATAAAAATTAAAAGTAGTACATATAAAGGAGTTTGTTGGACAAAAAATATGAAAAAATGGAGATCTAGAATTGTTGTAAATAAAAGGGATATTACATTGGGATATTTTGATATTGAAATAGATGCAGCAAAAGCTTATAATAAAGCAGCTATTAAATATTTTGGTGAATTTGCTAAAATTAATAGCTTAAAGGAGTTAAAATGAAAGAGTTTATGACCTTCGTTTGGATTTTAGTGTTTGGTTCAACTTTTGTTGGTTGTACAACATTTCAAAAGAACGAAGATGGTGTAAGAAGAGCTTGTAGATCTGGAATTGAATCTTATGATGATGGATCTGTAAATTTTACTTGTAAATCGGAAAGAATTAACTCACATGATGAAGGAAGAAAATAATATGAACACTAGAATTAGATATCAAACTGTTAATGGACTATTAACTCTTAAAACTCCATTGTTGGCAGGAAGCGATCTTTTAATCGTTACCATTGATCCTAAAAACCTAGAGGCTGCAATTGTTTCTGTAAATGATCACAGTGTAAAAGGTGCAGTAAAAGGGCGAAACTTAAGCGATTTAAAGAAGAATGTTAAGAACGAGTTTAAAAATCTTGGCGTCAGTTTTAACGATGAAGTTCGTCCAGGAAAAGTTTTGAATGAAGAATTATTAAAAGCTAATGATGAACTTTTAAAACATGTTAATATTCTTTTGGATAATAAAACCAAAGGACATGTTGCTTAAAATATTTACTTATTATTAGCTATTCCGGGATTAATATTTTGGTCAGTGTTTTTTATGCAATGTAGAAATGGATGTAGAGTATTTTAATGAAAGTTTTAATAGTTGGTCAAAATCCAAGTAAAAAGAATGTTGATCCAAACTTACCTTTTATCGGTACAAAATCTGGTAAAATTTTAGAAGAATGGATCACTTTTTTGAATTTAACAGATTATAAAGTTATTAATTGTTCAAATAATGTTGCTACTATTTTTGACAGCGCGAGTATTAAATTTTTTGCTAATAATATCGATACAACAAATATTTTGATTAGTTATGATAAAATTATATCGTTAGGAAATATAGCTTCAAAAGTTCTTAATGTTGCAGGATTACCTTATTTTAAACTACCCCATCCATCGCCAAAAAATCGTAAGCTAAACGATAAAAAATGGTTAAATGATGAATTAAAAAAAGCAAAGGAATATTTGTGGGAAAAATAAAATATCTACCATTGTTATTTTTAATAGGATGTGGAAATTCTAACCCATCTTACGAAACCTCAACACCTGTTTATGGACCACCAGGACCTAATGGTCATAATTCTTTATTAAAGATTATTAATAGCACAACCTGCATTAGTGGCGGAAGTCTTTTATTAACAGGTTTAGATTTAAACGATGATGGAGTTTTAAGTAATTCAGAAGTTCAATATTCTGCAAACATTTGTAATGGTGCAAGTCCTCAATATACTCCAGTAATTATCATTGAACCTTGTGGTCATAATTCTAGTCCTTGGAAAGAAGCACTTTTAGGTTTAGCAGGTGGTGGAATTTTTGCAGAGTTTACAGGTAATGCTTCAGATGCAACCACCGTTCGTAATACTTTAATTCCTGATGGTACTTATTTTAACACCGATGTATCTCAATGTAATTTTACAGTAACTACCGATAGTTCTGGTAATAGATCTGTAATTTGGAATGGAAGTTCTCATAACGGAAGTGGACCTTTTAGTGCTGGAGCTAATAATTTCACCGCGAGTACAATGCAATGGAATTAAAAGATTATTTAATAACCAACACAGATTATTTTAAAGATCTTTGCGCTAAAGAATTACTAAAACGTGCTGAACTATTAAAGTTAGAAGATACATTATTTCATTCAGATATTGAAAAAGAATTTAAAGAAACCATTAAGTTTATTATTGCAAAAGATCTTAATAATAGGTATAATATAGAAGATGTACTAATTTCATTAGAAGAATTAAATTATGTGAGGTTATTATGTTAATAGGAATGTTAGGATTAATTGTTATAACATTGTTTTTTAACGCAGCATTTTACGAATATCGCGTTTTAAAAGGATTGCACAAAGAACCTAAATACATTACCAAAGCTTATAATAACTATCAATTGATAAAGAGATTTAAATGAATAATAAAGAACTTGAATTGATCATTAAACGTCTTAATAAAACTTATAACTGGGATAAAACTAGAATTCAACAATGGCTTACAACTTCTAACATTAACTTTAATTTTGCAAAACCATTAGATTTTATCGAAAAGAATTTAGGTTATAAAGTTTTAGAGTTCATTGAAAATGATGAACAAAATGTTTGGGAAATTAAATGAGTAAATCTTCGATCCTTTTAATGTCAATTTTAATAAATTTATTACTAATCTTTCTTTTTGTTAAGTTTGTAAGCGAACCTTTAAAACTTGCAACATGTCAAACTTGTAAATTTGAGGATAAAAAATGATATTAGTTGCATTTATTCTTTCATGGTTTTTGTTGGTTCATTATTTGTATCCAACTGAAAGATGAATAAAAATACTCTTTATTATCAATTTTATATTTACCAAGGTTTTTGGTTAAATCAAAAATTTAGTTATATTAGTAATTTTATAGATAAAAGTCATGCAAATCTTAATTTCGATATAAAAAAAGTTATAGAAATTCTAAAATATGAATAGTATTTAGTATGAATTTGAAGAAGAAATGAAATTTCCATATTTTTATAAAGTCAACTATAAAGAAATTTATTTTATCAATGAACAAAGAATTCTTAATAATATAAATTATAAAAATTTTGAATATTACAAAATTTACAAATTAATGTATAGAAAAGAAATATTACAATATGTATAGTTTTTCAAGGAAAAAGCATGTATAAAGCTATCATTGAAATGCCAGCAACCACCAAATTTAAATATGAGCAAGATAAAACTACAGGGCTATTAAAATTAGATCGTGCATTAGAAATACCCATACCATTCAATTATGGGTACTTAAAAGACACTTTGGCAGAAGATAATGATGCCCTTGATGTTTTTGTAGTTTCAATAGATCCGATATTTCCTTTAACAATCTTAGATGTTGAAATCGTTGGTGTTTTAAAATGTGTTGATAATGGAATCATTGATGATAAAATTATTGCACACATAAAAGATGATTGGACAACAAAAGTTGCTTGGGGAAATTTAAACGCAGAAGAAAAAATTCAATATTATTTAAGAAATTACAAACAAGGATTTGTGATTAAAGAATATTGTGATATAATTGAAGCTCAAAAGATAATTAAAGAATGTGAAGAAAGATTCAAATGATGTTTGTATTTGTTGGTATGATTGTTATTAATGTTTTGATTAAAACGATTTAAGGGAAATAATGTTTAAAAATCCTGCTTCTGAATTTGTCTATTTAAGAACTTATTCTAGATGGATAGATGAATTATCTCGTCGTGAAACTTGGTCTGAAACTGTCGATAGATTTATGAAATTTATTACAGAAGAAAGAGGAGAAAAAATACCAGATAAAGTATTAAGAAAAATTAAAGAAAAGATATTAAACTTTGAAGTAATGCCATCAATGCGCACAATGTGGGCAGCAGGAGAAGCTGCTAAAGTTGATAATACTTGCATGTATAACTGTTCTTTCTTAAATATTGATAGTATTGAATCTTTTTCAGAAGCTTTTTATATTTTAATGTGTGGAACTGGGCTTGGATTTTCTGTTGAACAAGAAATAATTGAAAAGAATTTTAAAGAAGTACCTAAAATTAATCCTGATAATAAAACTATTAATATTATAGACGATAGTCGAAAAGGATGGGCCGATAGCGTTTATGATCTTATATCATCGTTATTTGAAGGGAAAGAATGTGATTTCGATTACAGTAAAATAAGACCTAAAGGTTCCAGACTTAAAACTATGGGAGGTAGAGCTTCTGGACCTGCACCATTAATAACCCTTCATAGTTATATTAAAGAAGTATTTTATAATGCTCAAGGAAGAAAATTAAAGACAATAGAAGTACATGATATTTTAAATCAAATTGCAGACAGTGTAGTTGTTGGAGGTGTTAGACGTAGCAGTCAAATTAGTCTTTCATCTTTAAATGATAATGATATGCGCAATGCTAAAATATGGCCATTTCCTGCAAGAAGATTTATGGCTAATAATTCTGCAATTTATAACGATAAACCCAATGCTGTTGATTTTTTAAAAGAATGGTCTGCACTTGCTTCAAGTGGTACAGGAGAAAGAGGAATATTTAATTTACAATCTGCGCGAAATAATGCACCAAAAAGAAGAGATAAAGAATTAATAATGGGCACAAATCCTTGTGGAGAAATTGTTCTTAGAAACAAACAATTTTGCAATCTTTCAGAAGTTATTATAAGATCTGACGATGATATCGATTCTTTGTTAGAAAAAATAGAAACTGCCGTATGGATAGGAACTATTCAAAGTACTTTCACACATTTTCCTTATCTAAGAAAATCTTGGAAAAATAATTGTGAAGAAGAAAGACTTTTGGGAGTCTCTTTAACAGGTCAAATGGATAATCCCAAACTTTTATCTGAAGATGTATTAAAACTATTAAAACAAAAATCTATTAAAGTTGCAAAACACGCAGCGCAAAAACTTGGTATAAATGTACCAACTGCAATTACTTGCGTAAAACCTTCTGGAACGGTTTCTCAATTAGTTGACAGTAGTTCTGGAATTCATACAAGATTTGCAGATTATTATATTCGTCGATATAGAATTTCTTCAATAGATCCTTTATTTAAACTTATTAAAGATCAACATATTAATATTTTACCTGAAAATGGACAAGAATCTTTAAAAGAAGATGATGTTAGTACTTGGGTTATTAATTTTCCTGTTAAATCTCCTAAAGGTTCTATAACAAGAGATAAGATGAATGCTTTAGAACAACTTGAATGGTATAAAAAGATTCAAACTAATTATTGTGAGCATAATGCATCAATGACAGTTTATGTTAAAGATTCTGAATGGTTTGAAGTTGGTAACTGGGTTTATAAAAATTGGGATATCGTTGGAGGAATTTCATTTTTACCTTATGATGGTGGACATTATAAACAAGCTCCTTATGAAGAAATAACAGAAGAACAATATAATAAACTTATTAAATCATTTAAATCCATTGATTATACACAACTTTCTAAATATGAATTGGAAGATAATACTGAAGGTGCTAAAATGTATAACTGTTCAGGTGATAAATGTGAGATTACTTGATGTTAAATAAATTAAATGCTATAAATAAAGAAACTGAAATAAGAAAAAATATAATTTTGAGATATAAATGAATCAAATTAAAGTAGAATTACAAGAAGTGATGGGAAAAGATAAAAGTATTGCCGAAGCTGCATGGACTTCCAGTATGACATATCAAACTAAAAAACAAAGATCTGATGAAGATATAAAAAGAATTATTAATATGTTAGCTGATAATAAACATTCTGTACCATTTGAATCTATTATATTTCGTTTTTGGATGAAAATTCCTATAGCAATAGACAGGCAAATTTGTACACACCGTATTGCATCACATTCAGGCATGAGTGGTCGTTACCGAACCATGCCTAGTGAATATTTACAAGTACCACAAGATGTTGAATTTATAGTTCAAAAACTTCAAAGTTTAACATATCCAAATCCAACAAATACCGTATTTCAACTAAAAGGTGAATATTATAGAATTTGTGAAGAAGCTAATAACTTTTATAGTTGTGCTATGACTGCTTTAAAATTAAGAGAAAAAGATGGTTCAATTGATAATAAAGAATATAAAAGATTGCGTGAATTCTTTCGAGGAGTTTTACCCCAAAATAACATGACAGAACGTGTTACTATTATGAACCTAAGATCTTTTTGTAATTTCCAAAAACTTCGTAATTCTGAACATGCACAACTTGAAATTCAACAAGTTGCAAAACTAATGTTAGAAGCTGTTAAAAAGTCTAATGTATGCCCAATTGCGATTGAATGTTTAGAGAAAAATGAATGGTTAATCTAAAACTCCCACTTCCAATCCATATGAACCGAATCATTACCATCCGCTTTAAAATCAACGTTTAAAGAGTCACAGATAGGTTTTAAAGGTGTTGAAACCTTAATCTCTTGTTTCTGGTACATGTCAAACCCCGAACCTAATATAACCCCGGTATAAACCAATTTCTTATTATCTTCAACGTAGTTCTTAATACGAGCTTCTGAATAGTTCTTAATTTGATTATATTCCATTTGAAAGTTAGAATTTGTATAAACTCCCAATAAAACTTTATCACAAGCATTATTGTTTAATTGAATATATAAGCATAACTTTAATAAAAGATCTTCCACTATTAAATTATAACAAATTAGTTGATATAAGTCAATAAAGGGTATATTATTAAGACTATGAAAAAACTTAAATATTTAGCAAAAGAATATAGAAACACCGAACATATGGGTCACGTAGGAATTCCAACTGAAACTATATTTTCTGATGGATTTAAAGCCGCATTTGAAATTATTAACGAAGAATTAAATATTGAAATTAATAAGTTAGAACAATATCCTATGATGACTGAAAGGATATTTGCGTTAAAAACTTATATTAAAAAGATGGAAGATATTTTAAAAGAGGCAGAAAATGACTAAAAAATGGGAAATTACTGAAGATTTTATTGTTTTAACAGATTCAAAGGGTAGTAAAACTAATTATAGTAAACCTATATTTAAACATGTAGCTCAATCAAGTAATGGTAATTATTTTAAAAATATGTACAATCTTTCACAAGATGAGATTGATCAATTAATTCAAGAAATGAGTATTAATAAACCAAAAGAAGAACAATTAGAATTTGAAATGGCGTCTGGTTTTAATTGGTATGGTAATGAAAAACCTAAAGAAGCTGAAAAGAAATGTACTCATGAATGGTTAGAATATTTAGGGTTTAATGTTGATAAATTTGAATATTGTAAACATTGCGGAGAAAAGAAAGTATGAATCTTAAATTCTTTGATTTAGCTGCAAAGGTATCAAAGCTTTCAACCCATAGTAAACATGCAATGGGTGCAGTATTAGTGCGTAAAAATCGTGTTATTTCAGTGGGAAGTAATCAAAATAAGACTCATACCAAAAGTCCTCACCCTTACAAAAGTATCCACGCAGAATTTTCTGCAATATTAAATAGTAAACTAGATGATTTTAATGATTGTTCAGTTTATATTTCAAGAGTTACTCCTGGTGGAAAACTTGGTTTAAGTTATCCATGTAATCATTGTTTAAAAATGCTTAAATCTTTAAATATTTGCACAGTTTATTATACTGATAATAACGTTTATAAAGTGGTGAAATTATAAAAACTAAATTAAGCAATTCAAGTGTTGATAAATATTTAGAATGTTCGTTATGTTGGCGCTTGCATTATTTAGATGGAATTCGTCCAATAACAACCGGTTCACCATTAGTTTTTGGTGGAGCTATTGATAAAGCTTTAAACCATCTTCTTTTAAATAAAAATTTAACACAAGCTAGAGCAAAATTTATTGAAGATTGGGAATTAGTCAAATCTCAAAATATCAAATATAGTAAATCTGATACTGATTGGGATTTAATAAAGCCTGATTCAAAAAACCCTGCTTGGGAAACTCTTTTGGAAAAAGGTTTATTATTTATAAACGCTTATCATAATGAAGTTCTTCCAAAGATTAAAAAAGTAATCGCGGTTCAAGAACCAATTGCACTTAAAAATTTAGAAGGTGATGAAATTACAGGATTTTTAGATTTAGTAGTTGAATGGGAAGATGGAAAAAATTATTTGATGGATAATAAAACATCTAGTATTCAATATAGTCCAACTTCTGCAAAAGATGGTCAACAATTACCCTTGTATTATTATGCAACAAAAGATAAGTATAAACTTGATGGTATTGGTTATATTGTTTTGTCGAAAAAGATTAATAAAAATAAAGTTAAGAAATGTAAACATTGTGGAGAATTAAATAAAAGTTCTCATAAAACCTGCAATGAATCAATAGATAGTGAAATAAGATGCGACGGTGAATTTGAAACTACTATTAACCCAACCGTTGATATTCAATACATTTTTAATCAAGTTGAAGAATCTGATATTGATCGAACAATAGAAACTTTTGATCATGTAAATTATTGTATAAGTAATGAATTGTTTGCTGATAATCATAAAGAAGAACGTGGAAAGTTTGGGTTTTGTCCTTATAAAACCTACTTTTTGGGAAATACCGAGTATTATATAAAGAATAAAAAATGAAATGGTTTAAAAAGACTAAATATATATTTTATAATAAAATTCATAAAAAATTTTACATAACTAAAGATAAAAATAATACTTTTGGAGTATATATAATGAATAATAAACTTTTAGATAATTTAGAAAAAGACCTTGAAATTCTTATTAAAGATAAATTTCATCAAAAGCATAATGACCTTATTGCGATAGTTTTTGGAGAAGATATTAAAGAACTTATTAAGTTTGCACGAAAAGTAAATTTGGCACTAGAAAATAAACCACCTTATCCGAGTAACAATTATCAAATGGGTTATAATGATTGCGACATGGATTTAAGAAAGCAAATTTATGGAGAATGATTTAATATTAGATATTGTTAAAGAATCACAATTAGTAAGATATGCCGCTATCAGTTCTTTAATTTGTAGTTTTGTTAATTTGGGTGTAGTATATTGGTTATGGAAGTTGGTAAATCAATGAAAGTTTTTTATTTTAATGACACAAAAGAAAATCAAATTATATATTTAAAAGATAAGTTTGTACCTAATTATATTATTAAACCAATGGAAGGTAGATTATTCGAATTTGAATCACCAGCAAACACCATACCATTTATTAAAACATGGACTGATCAAGTTTTAATTACTTACATGAATGAACCACTTGAAAAAAACGACTAATTATGGTACAATTCTAATATGAAGTTAATATTTTTATTACTATTTTCAATAACAGTTTTAGCAAAAGACATCACAGTTTTAGAAGTGGATACCGGCGTTGATTTGTCACACGTAGAACTACGTTCTCACGTAAATATTAAAGATTGGGAAGATACCACAAATTTTACTGATTTTCATGGTCATGGAACACACGTAGCTGGAATTATATTAAAAGACACATGTAAAGAAGTTCAACTTAGTTCTTGTAAATATTATGATTTAAGTAATAAATCAAGTAATCCTGTCAAATGTTTTAAAAAAGCTATAACAACTCATTACGATTTTATTAATTTTTCTTCAGGTGGTCCAACTTTTGACCAAGAAGAATATGATATTTTAAAACAAATTAAAAGTTTAATAATAGTTGCTGCTGGAAATAATGGAAAAGATTTATCAATATTTAGTTATTACCCCGCATCTTATAAATTAACTAATGTAATAGCAGTTGGAAATTTAGAAGGCGATATTCCTAATTTAACAAGTAACTATAACTTAAAAGACATGGTTTGGGAAAATGGAACAAATATTTACTCATATTTTCCTGGTGGAAGATATGGTATAATGAGCGGAACTTCTCAAGCAACGGCTTTACATACCAATAAATTGTTAAAAGAAAAATGTTTGGAACAAAATAATAAATTATGATTAATAAACTCCTTGCATTTATTAATAAACTTATATATACTTACTTTAGAAAGAAGGAAATCATGGCTAAAAAACAAGAAGCTTCAAACTTAGAAATATCAGACTTAGAATTACCCGATGATATTGGTAATAAATTACCAGTTGTAGAACTTAATGATTTAGCGTTTAGTTTAGCAAAAGATGAAAAAACTGGTAGATACCACGTAGTTACTATTAAATTTGATTTCGCAACTAAAACTATTGGAAATTTAGAAGTTTTGCCTGAATCAAATGATAGCAAAACTGTAGTATTTGAAGATTATTTTAAAAAAGCTATAAGTTATCATGTTTGGAGATAATAATGAAAACTAGTGAATCGATCGTTAAAATTGCTGCTGCACTACTAAAAGCTCAAAAAAACATTGGTGCTGCAACTAAAGGGTCTGCAAATCCTTTCTTTAAGTCTAAGTATGCAGATCTTGGGTCCGTGATGGAAGCTTGCAAGGATGCCTTAAATAATGAAGGTATTAGCGTCCTACAACCCGTTGGTAACGAAAATGGTAAACATACCGTCACAACCATGCTTTTACACGAATCTGGTGAATTTATGGCCGAAACCATGTTTTTAGAGGTTCCTAAAGCCAACATGCAAGATTTGGGTTCTGCGATTAGTTATAGTCGCCGTTATGGACTTCAATCCTTTGGTTTCATACCTGCAGAAGATGATGATGCCGAAAAAACTTTGGACCGTAAACCTGCTTTAAAAGCTACTGAAGTTAAAAAATCATCATTTAAACAACAAGTTACTAATGGAAATGGTACTGTAAATGATTGGAAAGATTAATCCATATAGAAGTTTATTGTAGAATAATTTGAAAATGGAATATTAACAACTGTATATAAGAGTAATTGTTATATATAGGAGTTAATAATGAGTAGAAAAAGAAGTATTGAATTAAATAAAAAATATGGAAGATTAACTATTTTGGAAGAAACTTATCATTCAAACACTAGTAATTATAAAAAATTACAATATAAATGTATTTGTGATTGTGGAAAGTATATTACAGTAAGATCTTATGCAATTTCATCGGGTAATACAAAATCTTGTGGATGTTTAGCTAGTGAATTAACATCTAAAAGATTATTTAAAGGTAATGGTATTTCCGGATTTAATTGTTTAGTTCATAGATATAAAGCTTCGGCTAAAAAAAGAAATTTAAAATTTAATTTAACAGATTTTGAACTAAAAAAATTATTTGAAGCAAATTGTTCAATATGTAATATAAATCCGAATAATATTGCACAAACTTTAGGACAAAGTTATACTGAAGAAACTAGATTAAAATCTCAATATATCTATAATGGTATAGATAGAATTGATAATAATTTAGGTTATATTATTGGAAATGTTCAAACTATGTGTAATGTCTGTAATAGAGCTAAAAGTGATATAACTTTAGAAGAATTTAATAATTGGCTCAAGAGGATTAGAAATGAAAAAAACTGAAAGAGATCAAATGGATTCATTATCACGTTTGGTTTACGGAAAAAAGTCTAAATGGGCAACTTTGCTTAAAAAAGGTGAAGTAAGTGATATGGAAGAAACTCTTGATGATGGAACTATTAGAAAGTATCGAGGAGTTAAATATTCATCAGTTGATGAAGTAAAAACTAAGATGCAAAAACTTTGGCAAGAAGAACTTGATCGTCAAGAAATGGTAAAAGCTGCAAAGGGTTTATCTGATTTAGAAAAAGAAGCAATTGTTCAAAAAGAAATGATTGCAATTAAAGCTGGTGGTGAAGATGTCGGAACTTAAAATACCAACAGCATCACAAGTAGAAGAAGTAATGCTTGAAAAAGAAAAAGATTCTGCACCAAAAGCAGATCCTTTAGATTCTCATGCAACATTTTTTTACATGTATATGTTTAGATTTAAACAACAGATTAAACTAATGGCCAAAAAAGAACTTATTAGGTTGATGGATTCTTTAGTTGGATCCGAATTTACAAGTAAAACGGAAGTTAATAAGTTATTAAATTTAGTCGCGACTTTAAATAATGGTTCAATTTTAAGAGTAATAATTAATGCTGTTGAATTTCCGTTAAACGAAAAAGATATTAAATCCATGAGTAAAAAAGAAAAGAAAGCTTTTGAATTAATGGATGGACTTTTGGCCGAAAAGTATGTAACATGTTTAGAGAAGTTAGAAAATCCAAAAGATGTTAAAGTTATTAGTGATATTATAAAACATTCACACAACGAAAAAGAGTTTAATAAACGTAAAGAAGTTGAAAAAGATGCGTTTGCAACTGCGAATCAATTGATATGTTCAAAAACTTTGTTGATTCAATATACGGTATTAGAACAAGTTAAAATTGAAGAAGAGAAAAAGAAAGAAGGAGAATTAAATGGCTGAAAAGAAAACACAACAAGTTGGTATGTTAACGGTCGATGATAAAGGTCGTGAAAGAATTCAACTTGGTAATCTTAAAAATACAGATCCTAAGTATAACTACACAGTTCAAGTTAGAGTTTTAGATGCAGCTGGTAACGTTATTGTTACTAAAACTAATCCAAGTATTACTCTTTGGGACCCTAAAAAAGGACCAGCTTGGTTAAAGAAAAATCTAACTGTTGATTTGATAGATTTCGTTCCTACAAAACAAGAATAAACAGTTCGCTTTAGTATAGTGGTAATACGCTCGACTGTTAATCGAGAATCCTTGGTTCGACCCCAAGAAGCGGAGCCACGTCTCCCTACGCGTCACATGCGTTTAAAGATGATCCCCTCTTATCTTTAAAAAGTTGTGAGGTTTGCGAGCTATCGCAATTTTCATTAAACGGGAGAAAAAATGCAAATGTCACAAAAATATGTTCGACTTAATAAAACGGTAATAGATAAAGGTATCCTAGTAAAACCTGAAGAAGTTCAAAATTTAATCAAAGACGACAAAGATTATTACACTTCAACTTATTATTATAACCAAGATCATTTTAATATGTTTCAAACAACCGGTTCTATAAAAGGCATTAAGGACGTTAAAACAAGCAAATTGTGGTTTGATTTTGATTCTAAGGACCAAACGCTACTTGATTCACGAAAAGATACCCTTGACCTTATTACGCGCTTAAATGGGTATAATATTGACCCTAACAACCTTGAAATTTACTTTAGTGGTCGTAAAGGGTTTAACGTTGTTTTAAACCTAACTCGCGAAATTACTCCAGCTCAAGTTAAACAATTAGTTAATAAACTTGCAAAAGATCTTAAAACCTTTGATCCAAGTCTTTATGATGAAAGTCAGCTATTAAGAATTCCGAGAACAAAACATCAAGATAGTGGTCTTTTTAAAATCCCACTCACTTTAAATCAACTTCAAAATCATTCAATTGAACAAATTAAAGAAGCTGCGGCTAAAAATCAACCTATTGGTAAATTTAAATATGAACCCGTAGATTTTGATGATTCTATGTTTGAATTAGAAGAAGTTAAAAAAGAGATTAAAACTACATCTTTAGAAGAGTTTAACGTTCATGATAAACCTCGTAATTGGAAATCATCTAAATGGGCCTTGATGCAAGGATTTTTTGGTCCAGGCGAAAGAGATCAATCTATGATGATTCTTGCAGCTACTGCAAAAGCTATGGGTTACGATAAAGTCACAACTTATTATATGTGTAAATCTGCTTTAAAGAAATCCTGGGAAAGATTCGGAGAAGGAAATTTTAAGAAAGAAGATCTTTGGGTTAAAATTGAGAACGTTTACGGTGAAAATTGGAAAGGTGGTCAATATTCTGAGAAAGATGATATGTTCTTGCAAAAAAAGAGCGATGAACTAGGTATTAAAGAATTAACCACTACTTCAACCGTTGATATTAAAGGTGCTTTAGGAATTTATAAGAATTATGCAAAAAATATTAACAGACTTACTTTAAAGACTGGAATTAAAGAACTCGACGAAAAACAACGTATTACCATTGGTATGTCTTTTGGTATAATTGCAGCACCAGGTGTAGGTAAAACATCAATAGCACTTCAAATGCTTCATTCAATGTCTAAAGATGGTGAATTATGTGTGTTCTTTTCTTATGATATGTATGCTGCGCACGTAATTCAAAAGATCGTTCAAAAACATTGGGAAGGTGATGATATTGAAATTGTCTTTAAAGAGTATGAAGCCGGAAATCAAGAATACATTAATAAAGTTGAAGAGTTGATAGTCCGCGAATATCCAAACGTTGAATTTTGTTTTGATAGTGGTCAAACTATTCAAGATATTTATACTGTTATTAGAGATGCAGAGTTAAAACGTGGGATGAAATGTAAGTTTGTCGTAATTGATTATAATGAATTGGTTATTACAGATGTTGCAGATCCAACACAAAGTTCTAATAAAACTGCGCAAAATATTCGCGAACTTGCTTCAAAAGAACAAGTTTGTGTATTAAGTTTATTTCAACCAAGTAAAATGACTGGTGATCCTTCAAGTGAAATTACATCTTATAGAGCGGCAAAAGGTGGTTCTGGAATTGAACAATCTGTTAGTTTAATGTTTGGTATTTCAAGACCAGGTTTTAATCCTCGTAAACCAGATGATGATAAATATGTTTCTATAAACTGTGTTAAAAATCGTATGGGTTCTATATTTTCGTTAGATCTTTACTGGAGTGGTTATAAAGGTGAAGTTAGAAGTTTAACTAGTGAAGAAAAATGGAAACTTAAAAAACTTCGCGATGAAAAACTTGCAGAAGAAAATGGTACTTTTAAAGGAACTTCACAACCTTGGGATAAACCTTAATGGAAAATAAACCGGACAATAAAAAACTAGACACATTTTTTTTAGCCTTTGTTGGTCAGCAAATAACTGTAACAACAACCCTTATGGTATCAGCACAAGAATCTTCTGTTGATTTAAGTTCGTTTCCAGTTTATTATGAAGGTATATTATTAGACTTTGATGATGAGTATTTTTATTTAGGCCGAAATGCTATTGAAATCAATCAAGCTGTAGCTAGAAAACAAGTTGCCCATATTATTGTTTCAGAAGAAATTGATCCTTTTACAGAAATTTTAAATGGTATGCCAAAGGGGAATGTAAATTGAAATTATTTTGGTATAATGATTATAAACAATTTTATACAGCATCTTTTAATTATCCTGATATGAAAGAAATATTAAAATATGACTGATCTTGCTTCAATTTTATTACTATTAGAAGCAACAATTTTGGAATATGAAGTTCCAGATTATATTGAAGTTTCTGAACAACAAGGATGTATTTATATTTTAGTTTCAAAAGAAGAATACAAAAAAATTCCATTACACGAAAGAATTCAGAAAGTAAATGCTTTGTTAGAGTTTGATCATGAAGATATTCTTGACAAATGGCCAGTAATTGTAGAATGTTTAGACAGTGATGAGTTAACTTCTTTGTTTGAGTTATATGGAAAAAAACAATGATATTGGTTTATAAGGAAACTTCAATTTATATTGATCAAGAATTTAGAGAACATTATGGGTTTTTTGCAAATATTATTGAAACTGAACAATTACCTGATGATTATATAATATTAGAATATGAATAGTTTATATTTAGTGTATAATGAACAATATTTAAATAGAAATGGACGATTTGCATTTATAAATCAATATAACAAGTTACCAAGGGATATTTTAATAGTTATATATGAATAAAATCTTATACGGACGCGATATTTTAGACAGAATAATAAGTATCGAAGTAAAAGATAAAGTCGCAACTATTTTTCGTCAAGAACCCGATGGTTCAATTTCTACCATAGAACAAGACAATGATAATTGGATACTTTCTGCAAATAAACTTCACACTAATTCAAAACTACTCCAAGGTGATCTAAATTACAAATATATAACTTTTGTTGATAAAGATTCAAGTATTTACCAATTTAAAAAAGTCCATGTATCAGAAGATCTTTTTTCCATCAGTAATCCAAAAGAACGTTTTATGGTTGCAAATGGAATTACCTACCACAAAGGTTTAAAACACGACGAAGTGTCGATTTTAAGTTTCGACATTGAAACCACAACTTTAGAACATACTGATGATGCCAAAGTTCTTTTAATTGCAAACACCTTCCGTTCTCAAGGTAAAATCACTAAAAAAATGTTTGCCTACGATGATTATAAGAATCAAGGTCAAATGTTAAAAGCTTGGTGTGAATGGGTTCAAGATATAAACCCTGCAATAATAACTGGATACAACATTAATTTATTTGATATTCCATACATTAACTTCATAGCACAAGAAAATAACGTTAAGTTAAATTTAGGCCGAGACAATTCAAATCTTAGAATTGAAACCTACGAAAGTAAATTTCGCAAAGATGGTTCACAATTTTACACTTACCATAAACCTAAAATCTATGGCCGTGAAATCATTGACGGTTTGTTTTTAGCGTTAAAATATGACATTGGTCGAAAATATGAGAATTATAAGTTAAAGAATATTATTGCACAAGAAGGGCTTGAAAAAGCTGATAGAACATTTTACGATGCGAATCAAATCCGTTATAAATACATGATTCCTGAAGAATGGGCTAAAATTAAAGCCTATGCTGCGGATGATGGTGATGATGCATTGGCTATTTATGATTTAATGTCTGCACCACAATTCTATTTTACCCAAATGGTTCCTAAGTCATTTCAAGCTGTAACTGAAACAGCCACTGGGTCACAAATTAACTCAATAATGATCAGAAGTTACCTTCAAGAAGGTCATTCTTTACCGAAAGCAAGTGAGAAAGTACCATTTGAAGGTGCGATTTCCGAAGGTTTGGCTGGAATATATGATAATTGTTGGAAATTAGATGTAGCATCCTTGTATCCTTCTATAATGATTGAATATAAAGTTTATAATAAAGATAAAGATCCGAACGGTAATTTTTTATATTTAGTTAAAACTTTGACTGAAGAAAGACTTAAAAATAAACAATTAGCAAAAGAAACTGGTGATACTTTTTATAAAGATTTAGAACAAAGTCAAAAGATAGGGGTGAATTCTGCATACGGATTTTTGGCAGCACCTGGTCTTTTATTTAATTCTCCCGAACATGCAAGTTTCGTAACTGCAACCGGAAGAGAAATTTTAGAAACTGCAATACATTGGGCAACAGGAAAATATTTAAATGAAAACTAAAGATATATTAAATAAAAAATTTTCTAGATGGTTTGTTTTAGAAATTATTTGTTTAGGTAAAAAACCTAAAGTAAAAGTTAAATGTGATTGTGGTACTATAAAAATAATATCAGCTTCTAGTTTGGTTACTAAAGGTAAATCTAAAAGTATGTCATGTGGATGCTACCAAAGAGAAAGAATAAAAGAATGTTTAGGATTACCAATGGAAGTTGCAGCAATAAATCAGTATTATTCAATTTATAAATCATCAGCAAGAATAAGAACTTATGAGTTTAAATTAACAAAGTTAGAATTTAAAGAATATATTTTTAAAAATTGTTATTATTGTAATAAAGAACCTAAACCTAGATTTATACATTCTAGAAATTTATCTTTAAATATGAATGGAATAGATAGAGTTGATAATTCAAAAGGTTATATAAATGGAAATTGTGTTCCATGTTGTATTAATTGTAATGATAAAAAATCAAATGTTACAATAGATATTATGAAAAAAGCCTTAGAGTTTTTAAATGAATAATTTTAAACTTGTAAATTGTGATACAGATTCTATTATGATTTGCAAGGATAATAAAGAACATTTTTCTATAGAAGAACGTGCAAATTTATTATCAGAACTTAATAAAATTATGCCAGAACGAATTAAATGGGAAGATGACGGTTATTTTTCTAAAGTTATAGTATTAGCCGCTAAAAATTACATATTAGAAACTGAAGATGGAAAAGTTAAGTATAAGGGTTCATCTCTTAAGGATCAAAAAAAAGAACCCGCGTTAATAAACTTCATTCATGACATTATTGACTCAATTCTAAACGACAAAAAAAATTATGTAGAGATTTACCATACTTACGTGAGAGAAATCATAAATATTCGAGATATTAAGCGTTGGGCTTCAAAAAAGACTATTACCTCAAAAGTAATGAATAATACTAGAACCAATGAAGTTAAAGTTAGGGAAGCCATTGCAGGAAGTGAATATAAAGAGGGTGATAAGGCTTATTTTTATTATGATAACGAAGAAAATTTAAAGCTTGTGGAAAACTTCAATAACGACTATAATAAGTCTAAGCTTTTAAGTAAACTATATAAAACTACTAAGACTTTTGAAACCATTATAGATGAGACTATTTTTACTAATTATGCGTTAAAGAATAAGAAAATTAAGGCTTTATTAGAGGAATTCAATGGAAACAAAGATTAGAGCATTAGTAAATGAAGTTTTAGATGCTATTAAAGATCCAGAACTTAAGAATATTGTTAAAAACAAAACATTCTTAACTGGTGGATGTTTTAAAGCTTTATTTCATGGTCAAGAAGTTAATGATTATGATTTTTACTTTATTGATGAAGCTTCAAAGAATAGATTTTTAGATATAATTAATGAAGGACTTAAAAAACCAAGAAGTGAAGCTTTTACTGATACCGATAAACTTTATCTTGGGTTTAAATATCAATCTCAATTTACCATGACCTTTCTACTCGATAGAAAAACAAATTTACTTGATTCCAGAACAAAGATTCAATTTATTACTAAATATATTGGATCACCTCAAAAGGTCACTGATAATTTTGATTTTTATCACACTAAAAACTATTACCTACCATCAAATAATACTTTTCATATTGACTATGATACCTTGAAAGAAAAAGAACTATTTTTTAATTCAACAGCTTCACATCCAATCAATGCTTTAAAAAGAATGCAAAAATTTATTCAACAAGGATGGTCTATAAGTGATGCTGAAATTATGAAGATTGCAGAAGCTATTAATAAACTTGATCTAGATGATGAGAAGTCTTACAGAGAACAAGCATCTGGAATGTATTTATATAGAGAAAGTGTAATGCGCGGATATAACTCAAAAAGGATAATTGGTTGAAAAGACTAGTTTATCATAGTAATGGTTTATCATTTAATGATCATAATTTTATGATTTATAGTAAAAAAATTCCCCTTAATAAAAAAACTGAAACAATAATTTTGGAGTATAAATGACATTATTTGTTGCATTTTCTAATAATGAAAGACTGTTAACTTTGTTATATAGATTTATGGATTTAAATCTTTTAGAAGCTATAGAAAAAGAATTGGAAAAACTCGGTAAAATAATATTTCAACTGGAGGTGTAAAATCGGACACTTTATTGTTAAAGCTAAAAATAAATTAGCAGATATGAATATAAATGATAAAATTAGTGAAAGTGATTTTGCTAGCATCACTCCCGATGGTACCTTTGTTCAACTTGAATATATTGAAGGTGAACTTGAACGCGAACCATTTGACGTTAAACCTGGAATTTGGTCTATTCAAAAAACTTCTAAAGGATTGGTATTATTGCCAACATCTTTCGTAAGTGACAAAATTTTAGACAGTTTTATTAATACAAAGAATATTACCGATAAGATTGATTGTTTCTTTAACAAGATTCCAATTTATAAGGAATTAGGTTTTGAAGTCGCTAAACGAGCTGCATTGCTTTATGGACCTGCAGGTACCGGAAAGTCCACTTCTATCACAGTCGTTGCTAATAAGTACTCTAGCGACCTTAAAACTGCAGTTATCGTGTGGCAAACGGATAAGTTTGAAGCCTTCGAAGTTAAAGATTTTATTAAGTCCTTTAGATACGTTGGTGTTGAAAAAATCATACTAATTGTTGAAGATATTGGTGGAGTTGAAATTGATCAAGTTAGAATGAAATCTGACAGTAGCTTACTATCTTTACTAGATAATCAAGAAAAAACCTTTACTATTCCAACATTTATACTTGCAACGACTAATTATCCAGAAAATTTTATGGGTAACTTGATGAATCGTCCTAATAGATTTGACGATAAGATTGAAGTTGGGTATCCAACAAAAGATCAACGTTCTAAATTATTGGAATTCTTTGGTAAAACTGATGTAACATCAGAAAGTATGTTGGCAATTGAAGATAATAAGTGTAAAGAATTTTCTCCTGCACATATTAGGGAAGTGGTTATAAGATCAAAATTATACGATAGATCTATGGAATCAGTCATAAAAGAGATGTGTGAAGAGATTAAAACATACAATGAATCCTTTCAAAAACGTAATAAGATGGGATTTTAATGAAACTTTGGTTTTGTAGAGAAAGTGAAGATTATTGTTCTAATTGTATTTTAATTTTAGATAACGTATGATACAACATCTATTTGATCCTTCTAAATATCATAATCTTTTTAATGCAAAAAGTATATATTTACGTAATGTTATTGATAAATTAAATAATGTTTCATGCGCGTTAAATGGAGAATATTGGGGAATTAATAAAAATGAAGAGTTATTGTGCCCAGAAGAAACTTTAGAATATAATAGAAAAATATATGATTTTTCTGATGACTAATTAAAAGGGATGTGTTACTATATTTAAATAATTAAAGGTTAAGGGAGAAAATTAATGAAACAGAATCAAATTTATACTATTTTAGATCTTGCGCGACGTGCCCGTCAAAATCATCGTAAATTTAATCCATTGTTTGTTGGTCCTCCAGGAATTGGAAAATCTGAAATCATTCAAGATTGGTGTAAAAGAAATAATCTTCCTTTCATCGATTTAAGAGCTGCATATTTAGAAGCTCCCGATTTGATCGGATTTCCTTCAGTAGAAACTATTAATGGTCGTCAAGTAACTGTTCATAATGTGCCCGAATTTTGGCCTGTAGACGGCGAAGGAGTTCTTTTACTCGAAGAACCAAACCGTGGAACAACTTCTGTAATGAACACCATGATGCAACTATTAACAGATCGTAAAGTTCATAAATATTGTTTACCTCCTGGATGGATGATAGTTGGTGCTATTAATCCTGAAAATGAACATAACGACGTAAATACCATGGATACTGCGTTAAAAGATCGTTTTGAAATCTTTGAAGTAAATTATGATAAAAAGACCTTCGTTGATTTTATGAAAGTTAATGATTGGGATAATAATATTGTAATGTTTATCGAAAGTAATATGTGGACTTATTCTAAACCAGAAGATGTTGGTGAAGGAATTGGTAATAAATATCTTTCCTCACGTACCTTCTCAAAATTGAATGCTGCTTTAAAATCAGAAGTTCCAAAAGAAATGGAACTTGATATTTATGAATCTATCTTAGGTAAAAACGTTGGCCGAACATTTTTTCAATTTATGAATGATGAACAACCCGTTCTTTACAAGGATATTATTAAAAACCCTAAACAAGCCTTTGCAAAACTTGCTAAATTTAGTAACCCCGAAGATTACAAAGCTGGTCATATTTCTTTGACCATGAAAGATATCGTTGAAAACCATGACATTCAAGATGATGTTTTGGCACAAGTTTTGTTGAATATTCCTGCAGATAATGGTCCTGCATTGATTTCTGAACTTGAGTATAAACGTAAAGATAAAACTCTTCTTGATAGGATGGTTAAAAATTACCCTGAAATTAAGAAGTATTTTAGGGATGTTTTGAATAAGTAATGTTATACTTTTGTAAAGAAGAAAATACTGAATTTTTTCTTTATGAAAAACTATGTGATAGTTGTATTTTAATATTGGTTTATAATTGAGGGGAAAATGACTAAAATCGAAGAACTATTACAATCTTGTATTTATCAAATTGTTCGCGAAAATCCATTTATTGGTGGACTTTTACAAGAATTAACCTTTAAGTTTAATAACGCAATTCCAACTGCGGCTATTGGTTTTAACAAAACTACTCAAAAGTATGAACTATTATTTAACCTAGAATATTTTAAAAAACATGCAAAAGAAGCAAGAATTGCAATATTAACTCATGAAATTCTTCATTTTCTTCATAAACATCTTTTTAGATGGCAATTGTTGGATGTAAAGATGGAAGATCGTTTTTTGTGGAATATTGCTGCTGATATGGCTATAAATCAGTATATTAAAGGTCTACCAGATGGCTGTATTGACTTTAAAAAGTATAAACAGAAGGATGGATCAGTTTTCCCACCTTACTTCACCATGGAGCAATATTACGATCTTTTACAAAACAATAGGGATCAAGAACAAAAGGGTAAGCCACAAAAGGGAACTAAAAGTGAAAACGGTGAACCACAAATGGGCACTGGTAATGAAGGTCCTAATAAAGAAGAATTAGACAAATACGAACCTTTTGATGAACATTCTTGGGAAGAATTGTCCGATGAAGAAAAAGAACGAATGGCACGAGAAGCTGAAAAGCTTATAAAACGTACTATCGAAAAAACTGCGTATAGTCATTCAAATGTTCCTGGTTATGCTCAAGATTTCTTGAACGAACTTGAAACTTTCTTGAAAAAACTCAACTACAAAGCAATTTTACAAGCCGCGATTAAAAAAACTGTAATGAGCCAAGACCGTGAACATTCTTGGAAACGTCCTAATAAACGTTATGGTGCTTTTGCTCCAGGAACTTCTTTAAGTAGAGTACCAAGAATTAACATGTACGTTGATACTTCAGGATCAATTTCTCACAGAGAACTTAATGAATTTCTTGATGTTATTGATGGTTTTTTAAAAGCCGGGTCCAAATATTGTCAATTAATTTTGTGGCACACTGAACCTTATTATAATAAAAAGTACAAACTTAAACAAAGAGTTAAGGTACATGAATTGCAAGCTGGAGGTACCGATCCTGACCTAGCTTTGGAATTAGTACGTAAAGATAGTCCAGATCTTTCAATATTTCTCACTGATGGATTCTTTAGTAAAACCAACGTTAAAATTACTAGCGATATTATTTGGATCATTTCAAAACAAGGTAATAAAGAACACCCAAATCTTCATTTAGGGAAAACAATTCCACTTGAATCCTTAAAGTGATATGAGAAAAAAACAAAATTTATTAGGTAAAAAAAGTGGTAGATTAACAATAATAGAATATTCCCACTATGAAAAAAATCAACATAAATGGAAATATTTATGTGATTGTGGTAAAATTGGATTAGTAACAGTATCGCATTTTAATATAAAAGGATTTAAAAGTTGTGGATGTTACAGAAGAGAATCAGCAAGAAATGCATAATCAAGAATTTAACGAAAAGATGGATAAATTACTAGAATGAATTATTGGCACTATTCTTTTATTTCTCAAATAAGAAGAAAAAATGGAAATATTGAATTTCACAAGGGAAATCATGTTTTTTATAGATATAGTAAAGAAATACTACGAATAGAAGAATTAATACAAATTATTAACCCTAGTATTTTGCAAAAGAACAAATTTATTGTGATAGAAGGTCCGATTTTAGTTGAAACTGACAGTATAAATGATATAATATACACAGATATGAACGGAAGAAGAGCTTTAAATAAAGATGTTAAAGTATTGTGTTGGTTTTAGATATTAATGAAGGAGAATAAATGGAAACCATAACTTTTGATACAATCGATAATAAAATCACTTTTACAGTTAAATCTGAATTCGTAAAAGAAGTACCAAATTATAAAGAAGTGCCAGTAAAGGATCTTATTGAAAAACATAATGTCTTTAAATTCTTTCACAATCCAAATGGTCCAGCAGTAATTGATCATAAATCTGATAATCGCAACTACTTTCTAGATGGTAAATTGGTTGAAGGTGAAGAATTGGAAAAAATCAAACATCGCGAACAATTTAACGGTAAGATGGATAATATTTTGAATGAATCAGTTGGATAATGACCAATCTAAACGATTATAAAAATTTAAAGAAGATAAAATTGGTTTATAATGATTTAATTGAAGCCCAACAACAATTAACCAATTCTATCGAATCTTTAAAGAAGTTTGCAAAATATAACATGATCGGTGAAAGTTTATCAGTTTTACATACAAGTAGAACTTTAATAGAGATTCATATTAATAAGTTTAAAAGGACTTTGGATAAAAGTGAATAAACTTTATTATTTTGTTGAAACTTGGAGTCCTAATCCATGGAAACTTATGAAAAATAATAAATTATATTGGTTTAATTATAAACAATTAGTAGAATCTAGAAATATTTTAGAACATTTGAAAGTAATATTGAAATATAATGATTAATTGGAAGAAATATTATAAAAATATACCTTCCTCGATTAAGATTGGTCAATCTACTTATGAAATTTTATGGGTTAATGAGTTTCATAAAGATAATGATCAACTTGGTGAAAGTAGATTCGGTGAATTAAAACAAATTGTTATTAATTTAAATCAACCAATTAAAGAAGCGGTTCATACTTACTGGCATGAAGTTATTCATGCAATAAGTGTTGAATATAACGTAAATTTGACAGAAAAACAAGTTAGAGCTTTTGAAAAGAGCTTAAAAGTAATATTAGATACAGGAAATTTGTTCAAGAAAGAAGGAATTGATGCGCCCAAGCAAAAAAAGCGGAGAAATACTAGAAAAGTACGTTAATTTAGTACTTGAATCTGGTAAATTTCCAACAAGAACTGAGATTGAATCAAAAATCAGCAGTGAACGTCAAGTTCGAAAATATTTTGACAATATTACTAATCTTAAGAATTTAGCTATTAAAAACAACGCAGAACTTCAAACTTTGATCCAAAATAAGGTTATTGAAAAAGAACCTAAAATATTATTATTTGACATCGAAACTGCTCCAATTCTTGGATATGTTTGGGGTTTATGGGATAATAACTTAGGACTTAATCAAGTAAACTCTGACTGGTACGTTTTAAGTTGGTCAGCAAAATGGCTTGGAGATAATCCAAAAAAGATCATGTATATGGATCAACGTCACGAAAAGAATATAGAAGATGATAAGAAGCTCCTACAAGGCATCTGGAAGCTTTTAGATGAAGCAGACGTAGTTATTACCCAAAACGGTAAAAAGTTCGACCATAAGAAGCTTAACGCACGATTTATACTAAATAAGATGCAACCACCAAGTAGTTACCAACACATCGATACTTTAGTACTTGCAAAACGACATTTTGGATTTACAAGTAATAAATTAGAATACATGACTGATAAACTTTGTACTAAGTATAAAAAGCTTAAACATGGTAAATTTTCAGGTTTTGAGATGTGGAAGCAATGTTTGGCTAAAAACATGGAAGCTTGGAAGGAGATGGAAAAATATAATAAATATGACGTTCTTTCTTTAGAAGAGCTTTACACCAAACTAATTCCATGGGATAATACTATTAATCTTGATATTTATAGAGAAAGTCAAGAAGTTAAATGTACTTGTGGTAGTACTGAATTTAGTTTAAACGGATTTTTCTACACTGCGACTAGTAAATTTCAAAAATATAGATGTAATAGTTGCGGATCTGAAACTCGTGGAAGACAAAATTTATTTACAAGTGATCAAAAACAATTATTAAGAGTTGGTACTAAAAGATAAATGAGTTTAATATATAATAGTTGGACTATTAAATTCTATTATCTTTATGATTACGCTTTAAAACATTACTCAATAACTAAATATGAAAGATTAATATTAAAATATGACAAAGAAATTTGATTTAGGTGATTACCTTAAAAAAGAAGAAGTTGAAGAAACTATTTACAAACCTTTGCAATATGTTAATATGCCAAAGGTTTTTCAAGATGCTATTGGTTTACCAGGAGTTCCATTAGGTTATTTATCAATGGGTTATGGTTTGTCAGATTCTGGCAAAACCGAAATTGTATTACATTTAGCAAAACAAGCAGTTGCACAAGATGTTTTACCAATACTAGTTATTGGTGAAAACAAGATGGAACAATCAAGGCTATTAGAAAAAGGATTAGTTCCTGGAGAAAATTGCATTATTGAAGAAGGAATTTCAACCCTTGAAGATTTCTATGATTTCGTATCAATGAAAGTTGAAGATATTAAAACCAAACGTCTTAAAATGAATTGCATGGTCATTCTTGATTCCATTGCAAGTTTACCCTCAAAAGAATCATTCGCAATTGAAAAAGATGGTAAGATCACTAAAAAGTACGGCCCACAAAAAAATGCAGCAGTAATTGGTTACTATAATCCTATTATTGCAAAACGTGTTGCAAGTACTCGTGAAATGAATAGTGATTATTCTTTAGGTGTATTTTTAGTAAATCAGGCATATAAACAACCACCAGAATTTCCTGGAGCACCAACAATTCTCGTTCCTAATGGAGGAGAAAAAATTTGGTTTACCCTAGGATTGACCTTTGAAGTTAAAGAAGGTAAAAGGTTTAAAACTACTGTAGAGGGTAGAGATTTTGAAATTGGATTAATAACCAAGCTTAAAGTTAAGAAAAATCATATTAATGGTATTTATACCAGCGGCGAAATTATTTTTGCTGGAAATGAAATGTTTGAAAATGATGAGAAATTAATAAAAGAATATAAAGACAAATTTAAGGAACAAAAATGACTTTATTCTTATTTTTAAGTATAGTAATATTAACATTAATACAATTTTATATTATATATAAAAATTTTAGTAAAAAATTTATAGAACTACATGTTTTAGTTGACAATGATGGAAGAATTTGTTATTCTGGTGAATATAAAGATCTAATTGATAAAAAAACCCCCGAACTTAAACTAATAAGACTTGAAGGAGTTATTAAATGAAATTATTTGCTTTACCCGAAAGTACCTTAAACAAAACACTAACTTACCTATCATTAAAACCTTTTGCAGAAGTTACTGATATTATTGCTTCAATTCAAAAAGCACAACTTGTAGTTAATAATGATGGAACTCCTGTTGAAGTTTCAGATGAAACTCCTGCAACTGCTACAGATTTACCAGCAGAAACTGCTCCTGTAGAAGCTCAATCAACCGATGAAGCATCAGCTACTGCTTAAAGAGGTTTAAATGTCATCAGGTGTTAAAAATGACAATGGTAAACCACAAGTATCATTATTAAGCTCTATTGCCCTTGTAGAACTTGCAAAAGTGATGAGCTATGGAAGTGGTAAATATTCACCCCATAATTGGCGTAAGGGCTTTAAATGGTCCAGAATTATGGATGCTGCAATGAGACATCTTTTGGCTTATAATGGTGGTGAAAGAATTGATCCTGAAACAGGACTTTCCCATTTAGCTCATTGTATGGCAAATTTAATGATGTTAATTGAATTTGAAAATACAAACATTGGAACCGACGATTTATTTAAAGGTAATAAAGAATGAAAACTATAGAAATTTATGATGAATATTTAATGAAAACTTCTCATGTTGTAATTTCTCACATAGTAAGTTTAAGACAAACTGATGAAGAACATACTGTATTATCTTTAACTAATTCTAGTAGTATTTTAACTAAAAAACCATTAGATGTTGTATTAAAGATGATTAAAGATGCTTAATAACGATTTTATTCGAGGATATGTTCAAGCTTTAGAAAATATAGAAAACGCAATTTCAGAAGAAACAATATCAGTATATAATGCATATGGTGAAGGACTTTGTACATCAGATGAAATGAATTTTGCATGCCTAAGATTAAATTCTATTGAAAGATATATCGAACAAGTTAAAGAAAACTACAAACAATTAGTAAAGGATTTAAATGAAAATCAAAGTAAAAAAACTACATGAATTAGCGCAACTCCCAACGTATGGAACTGAACATGCCGCTGGATTTGATATTGCAAGTATTGAACAAGTTACAATTCAACCTGGACAAACTTTAAAGGTTCGTACAGGGCTTTCATTTGAAATCCCTGCAGGATATTATATGGATATTCGTCCAAGGTCTGGGTTATCTTCAAAAACTCAAGTAAGACTTAGTAATTCTCCAGGTGTAATTGATTCTGATTATCGTGGTGAAGTTATGTTTATCCTAGATAATCTAATGGGTAAATTCCCAGAACCTTACATTGTTAAGATTGGTGAAAAACTTGGTCAAGGTATGATTAAGAAGTATGATAAAGTAGAATTTGAAGAAATTGAAGAATTAAGTGAAAGTGTTCGTGGTGAAAATGGTTTCGGCCATACTGATGGATAAAAGAACTCCAATAGGAAAATTTATACATTCTTCTTGGACTAATTTAAATATTAGAGCTGGTAAATATAGACATTTACAAACTGTTAATAAATGTAAAAATTATGAAAATATTAATATAGAATTTACTAGAAAAGAATATAAACAATGGTGTATTGAGAATAAAAATGTTATACTATTTTTAAATAGACCATCACTAAATAGAATAGATTCTTTAAAAAATTATTCTATTGATAATATAGAAGTTATAGAATTGACTCAAAATATAAGAATGAAAAACCCAGGAACTGCATTTTTTAATGGTCCAAGATCAAAAGAACTTCGAGGTATTACTAAATCTAGATCAGGTAAAAAGTTTATAGCTAAAATACAGATTAAGAATAAAGTTACATATATTGGGACCTTTCAAACTAAAGAAGAAGCATATACTGCTTTTAAAAATGAATATATTAAATATTATGGAGAATTACCATGGTGAACAATGCTTAATTTAACTATTAAAAAATGGTTTAAAGAAGTCTTTGGATTTGTAACAATTGAAGAACTAAATAATAAAATATTTGGACCAAATCAACATATAACATTAGAATATCAAAAATTGCTAGAACAGGGATTTAATGAGCAAATAAAAACTAATCCCAAAAAACTTCTTACTTCATTAAATATAAAATCATCGGATATTGAGAAAGAATTGTATGACAAGAAGCAAAAACCACAAACAAGACGAAGATCTTCAAGGAATAATAAAATCGCTAAAAAGAGAAATAAAATATCTAAACCAAGAAATAGCAAGATTACATAAACTACTTGGATATTCTCAAAATAAAACAGAAAAAACCAAACGTTTTAAAGAAATTGAAGATTTATGTGCATCATGTGGAAAAGGTTTAATTAAAGTTACAGACATTGGTATTAGGAAGATTATTTCTTGTACAGTTTGTGCCTATAAAAAGATCACCAAATGAATAATACTTATTATAATAGTGATTTTTCTATAAAATTTCAATTTGTTCATAATAGATTATTATATTTTTATATGGGTAAAACAACTATAATTTTGGAATTAGAATGATATTAATGTCTTTTGAAACTTATAGAGCTTATTCAATTGAATTTATGGGTTATTATTGGGTTGGTAATCAAATGTTTATTTATAATAATTTAATATTGGAACTTATTTAATGAAAAATGATTACGAAAAAATTGAAAAAGATGAAGAAGCTTTTCAAAAATACTTAAAGAATTTTGTTATTGCAACTTTAAGAAGAGCCACATATCGTTGGAGTTTTAAGCATATGGCCAAAAATCGTTCTAAAATCGAACGTGGGCTATACAAATGTGAGTCCTGTAAAATGGTATATGGACCAAAACAGGTTCATGTTGACCACATCGATCCAGTAGTAAATGTTACAGGTTTTACAACTTGGGATGATTATATTAATAAACTGTTTGTTAAATCAGATAAGATGCAGGTACTTTGCATCCAATGTCATGAATTGAAATCCGCAACAGAGCGAGAATTAAAGAAAATTAAAAATAAAAGGTTGACTAAAAAGAAAAAACGAGTTAAACTAAAGTGAATAATCAATATATTAATTCTTTATATAAAAAAATTTATTCTGATATACTACATGGATCGCCACTAACTTATACCTTTTGGTTAACACTTAATAAATTAACTTATAAGAATTATTTAACTCAAATAGAAACATTAATTTTAACCTTGGAATAATATGGATAAAGTACAATCTATAATTAAAACAATATTAGACAAATTAAACTTATTAGATTCTCAAGAACGAATTTCTATTAGTAATCTTACGGTAGCAATATTTGTTTTAATCTGCGCTTTTAGGATGGCTTTTGGAGGTTCAACTCTTAATATTGGATCTTTTAAATGGGCGGTTCAAACTGTAGATACTGCTGGTACTTTACCGGTCTTGTTTGGGTTGCTAAATTATAGTCACAAGAGAATGACCTCTGCAAATAATCAATCGTCTGTTGACGGGAAAGAAAATACATGAGTAAGTTTAAATTTTTAACCACATTATCATTTATAATGCTATTTTTAGCAGGTATTTCACTATTTAAAGCATTTTATCATACTAACAGTGATTTTAAATCTGCTAGCGTAAAAATTACTAATAGAGAAATGAATAGTGGAGGTACTGGAATTATTGTTTCATCAGGAAAAGCAGAATCAAGTATCTTAACAAATGATCACGTTTGTAGGCTTGTTAAAAAGGGTGGAGGATTTGTTGTAACGATGGATGATCAATACCAAGTAACATCTATCATCGAATCTGAGGTATCAGATCTTTGTTTGTTGCAAGTTGCTGATGATCTTAAAGTAAGTGTTAATATTAGTAAAAAAGCTCCTAAGTATTATGATCAAGCTATTGTTGCTGGTCATCCAGCTTTAATGCCTAACGTTATCTCAACTGGTCACGTATCTGGTAGAAGTATTATTAAAGTAATGACTGGGATTAGAGCATGTACACAAGCAGATCTTGAAGATCCAAACTCGGCATTAGCATGTGCATTTTTAGGTGGATTACCACAAGTTAAAGCTTATGAATCAGTACTTGTAACTGCAACCATTATGCCCGGAAGTTCTGGATCAGGAGTTTATAACTCAAGTGAAGAGTTAAACGGTGTTGTATTTGCTGGCAGTAGTGAATTTGGTTATGCTTGGACTGTACCATACGAACAAGTTATTAACTTTCTTTTTAAAGAACATCTTACTCTTAAGAAACAAAATATTTCTCAAGAAATTAGTATGTTTGAAAAAAATAAAGAATCTAAACAAATTAAAGAGTTACTTCAAAAGTGTAACGTTGCAACAGATGAAATAGTTATTAACTTTTGTAAGATTATTAAACGCGATGTGATTTGGAGAAACTAATGAAAAATAAATTAATAGTGATATCTTTAGGATTCGGTGGATTAGCAACATTACTAGGAATTATTTCTACTAGTGGAATTATGGAAGAAAGAGGTTCATTAAATGCATTTCACTTAGGATCTTCTGCATTCTTTTTAGGCCTTATGTCTGTTCTAATACTTATCTCATCTAAATTTTGGAAAGATTAAAATAATGGAAAAGTTAAAGAACTTCTTTCATGACGTAAAAGATGTAATCCTTATGGTTTTTAGCATTATAGGAATCATATTAGGAGGTTTATTCTGGTATGAAAAGAAACAAAATGAAGTTCAAAGGGCCGAGAATCTTAATGCCGAAACTAAAGGTAAAGTAGAAGTTATTGATTCTCAAATCAAATCTATTGAAGATAAAACAAAGGCTAAAGAAAATGAACCAGTTACCCAACAGGATCTTTTGGATTTTCTTAATAATAAGCCTAAGTAGTTGCACTAAAAAAGAGTCTTGTATTGATATAGTTAATAAAAAGTATCCATGTAATGAAAATTACTGTTCTTTGGGTGCTTTTGAATTATGTGAGGAAATGAAAGATGGTAATAAAGTTATTAAGTACCTTGATGATCTTAATGGTTCTCGCTAATAATTGTTTCGCGCAAGATTCAACGTATTTAAACAAAGGGCAAGCTTCACCTTTTGATGGCTACCTCTTAACAGAACAAACTGTTAAAAACCTTCGTAATGACTCATTAGAGCTTTCAATGTACCAAAGAATTGACCCTTTGAAGGATACTGAAATTAAACTATTGAGTGATGATAATATTAGACTTTCTTCAACATTAGAATCTACTAGTAGTTTAAATTCTTGGCAAAAAATATTTTATGTATCGATTGGAATAGTTGGAACTGGATTAGCTATAAGTTTGGCTCATCAAATATATAAATGAAAAAATGTAAACTTTGTAAACAATCTAAAGATTTCATTTATTTCGATCATGATTATAAATTAAAATCTACATATAAAAATAAATGTAAAGATTGTATAGGTATTTATAGAAAACAATGGTATATAGAAAATAAAGATCGTGAAATTCAAAGAGCAACAGATTTTTATAAAAATAATAGAGAAAAATGCAACAATAATAGAAAAATTTGGCTTAAAAATAATCCAGAAATTGTATCTAATAATGTAGAAAAAACTTTATATAGAAAATATAAAATAACTGGTGATGAATATAAAGCTATATTATGTAATCAAAATGATTGTTGTGCAATTTGTAAAAAACATTATAAAATATTTAAAAGAGCTTTAGCTGTAGATCATTGTCACAAAACTGGTAAGAATAGAGGATTATTATGTCAAAAATGTAATACGGCGTTAGGTTTATTAAATGATGATATAAATATTTTAAATAATTCAATTAATTATCTTAAAAATCATGACTAAAATACCTATAACTCAAATATCATCAGAAGATCTTTTAAAATTATTAGAAGATAATAATGTTGAAGAACAAGTATTAGTTCCTCAAACTAATGATATTGTTGAATTTATATCTGTGTTTAATTTAAAACAAGGCGAAGAATCAATAAAAATAGATTTTTTATATAATAAAATTTATTTAAAATGGTCTAAAAATAAAGTTACAAAAATTTCTTTTTTATATAATTTAAAGTTATACTTTGGAATAAAATATAATAGTAGAAACAATTTTGTTTTATTAAATCTTGATAATAATCAATTATTAAAAAAAACCTTAAACTATATTAATAAAAAACCAAAAAATAATAAATCTTATAAAATTCACTTTGAAAAATATTTATTGAAATATGATATAAATAAAGGTGGATTTTTTGTTAAAGATAGTATATTATATAACATATACGATAAATGGATGTACAAATATAAAAAACGTAATCCTTTAGGTTTTAGACAATTCGTCAAATTTTGTAAATTATATTTTAAACCTAATATTAAACTTATAAATGGTCATAATTGGTTTGGTTTAGATAAATCTATTATTAAACATTTAAGCAAGGATAATATTAATGAAATGAGAAACCATGCTAAAGAAACAAACAAAACGTAGTCAAGTTAAATACCCAGCATTAAATCAAGAAGTTAATTTAAAAACAAGAAGTGATCTTTTAGATTATGATTACTTAAATAAGTTACCTGAAACCTGGGTTGATCCTAAAACCGGAAAATCTCATAATCCTAAACAGTGGTTAAATGATTTTACAGAAGAATACGTAAGTACTTCATTTAACAAGAAAAAACGAGTACATAAAAAGATCGGTGTTGCATCACCACAGAATAAAAGTTTAAACGATATTAAAACTGAATTCTTAACGATGATTAAGAATATTAACGAGTTAATAAATAATTCATCAATAAGTGTTAAAAGTAAAAATAATTTAAGAAAGAATATTAGTAAGTTTAAAAAAAGTTTTAATGTTGCTGTTAAAAAATCTTTATCTAAAATTGACGATCATTATAAGAAAGATTCTGAAACAAGGAATAATGCTAGAAATAGATGTATTATGACACGCGCAAGGGCTCAAGGTAAGATGTTAAGTACTGATATGTTACCAGCAGAATCTTATGGAGTTAATTTAAGTGCTGAAGATCATATGATTGAAAGGATTGATGGTTTAAATAATATTAAATCTAATGAAAATTAAAATATTTTTAAAAATTTAAGAATTGCAATTACACCACCGACAACACTTGAAAAAATACCAACAAATTTAAGCATACCAATTACTTGATTAATATGAGCTTTAATAGGTTTTAACTCTTTAAATAATATCTCTTGACTTTTTTCTAGTAACTCACTACGTTTCATATGTTCTTTTAAATTTTCATCATGTCTTGCGGAAGTTACTTTAATATGGACAATATCACCAGCGATAGTATCAATCTTAGTGTCTAGTTTATCTACTTTATCAATAATTATTTTTAAAATATTATCAGACATATTATTTCTCTTTCACTGATTTTTTAAGATATAAAGATGCTTTATCTAATAGATCTATTTTATCTTTAAATTTACCTAATCCAGTATTACAATTTCCACACAGTAAACCACGAACTACACCAGTTTTATGACAATGATCTACACAAAATCTTCTATCACAATCAGTTTGATTTGTATTACAAATTGCACAACAATTATTTTGAGCAGTTAACATATCTTCATAGATTTCAAGAGTTATATTATAATTATATTTTAATTCTAAATTTTTTCTATGACGATAATTATCTTTTCTCCATTGTTTCTTATATTCATTATATTTTTGTTTAGTTTGTCCATCAAGTTCTTCAATTCTTTTTTTAGAACAATCTTTACAATAACAAGATAATCCATCAAATTTTGATCTAGATTTACTAAAAGAATTCTTTTCTTTTTCTTGTTTACATTTACTACATATTTTAGTAAAAGATCTCAATTTTTGTTCTGTAATAGAATGTCTTATCATATTATTTCTTTATTGGCATAACCAAACGTCTAGATTTTGGATTTTGAAGAATTAAGAACACTGCACGATTCTTTTCTGCTTGATCATTACTATCTATAGCTTTATTTAAATGTTCTCCATAAAACTTAGTCATTGGATCTTTACTTAAGTTACTTGCAACTTCTTTTAAAGAATCATCAGTAGCTGTATAAAGGTTCGTTGCAATCTTCTGAGCTTCTGAAGTACCGCTCATAGGAGTTGTATCAAAATCATTTGCTCTTGCAGAAGATCCTGAAATTCCTTCATTTTTAACTCTGTCTTGAACTGCTTTTTGACTAAAAGGATTAGTTACTACTCCAAGAGGAGCATTTGGAACTACTTTTTGCACTAATTCACCAGCAGGAGTTTGAACTGCTTTTGACATTTGATTTGCAGCTTTAGCTTTAGCCATGTTAGCAATTCTTGATAATGGATTACCCGTTGCAGCTTCTAATCCAATCTTACCAGCTCCATAAGCAGCAGCGCCCATAGGACCACCAATTGCATAACTTGCAGCTCCTGGTAGAGCATCTTTATAACCAACACTGGAACTTGATTTATCCATTAACTTTTTAGCAGCATCTTTATAAGTATATAGATTACCAAGGGTTTTATTAATCTGACCCATTTCTTGACCAGAACCTTGATCAGCACTAGAAGCTAGATCTTCAATATGTTGTCTTAAAACTCCACCAAACTGCTTAACAAACGCAGCTTCAGGTTTAAGATCTGATGCAGGATTTGAGTATGCTGCTGCTGATAAATCTTGTGCATAATCTTGCACACCACGTTTATATTGAACTAATTGATTTAAATCACCATCAGACTGAGAAATTTTTTGAATATAAGGACCATATTTATCCTCGATCTTTTTCATTATGGCATCTTGATCTGGATTTGTATCTAAAGAATTTCTAAAATCATCCATAAATTGAGCAGCTTTATTATTAATAGAACCAGCAGCTTCTAAATGTTGTGGTAGATTTTGATTAAGTTTTTGTTGGGCATTTACAACTATTGGATTTAACTTATCATATTGATGATTAATAGCATCGATTGATTTATCGTAAATATTTTCTGCACCACCGGTCATTGGTAATGCACCTTCGTCTAAAGCAGTTTTACCGATACCTTTAATAACATCTGAACCAGAAGTCATCTTACCGGTAGCTTTATCGTATACAGAAGTTAATTCTTTAGATGATTTAATACCAACTGCTTTACTAGCAGCTTTAGAAGCCATTACGTCAAGATTTTCAGGATTAACTAGATTACCTATACCTTTACCAATTGCACCCGCTCCAGCGCCTAATACGCCGCCTAAAGCAGTATTTTTAATGTCACCACTAACATCTGTAGCTTCACTTGTTCCAAGACCAGAAGCCGCACCTAATGCAGCAGCTCCACCAATACCTGTTGCTTTAGCAGCAAGAGCTTCAGGTGCAATTACAGCACTACCAATACTACCTAATACGTTACCAGCAAAGTTAGCTTTAGGATTTTGTTCTTCAGCTTGTTTATTACGACCACGATGCATATCTCTATATTCTTTATAAAGATCTTCTAATGATTTTTTATCTGCGTTACCACTAGGAAGTACTTTTTCTTGTAATGCGCCCATAGCACCACCAAGTTCATCGGAGAATCCTGCAGTAGCGCCTTGTAGAGCACCTTGAGCGACACTTTCGGTAGGTGTCCAAGTAGGAGTTGAAGATTCTTGAGGCAAACCTTTTTCTTTTAAATATTGATCTGGATCAAAACTAGCACCAGCTTTTTCTGCTAGATATTTGTCTGGATCGAAATTATCTGCCATTATTGTACACCATTAGCTTCTAGTATTGCTTTAGCTCTTTTATCACCAGGATTTGCTTTTGCCCATGCAACAGCTTGAGAATCTTGTGGATGGGAATTATCAGAAGCTGGTTGTTTTCCTTGATCGGGCATCATTGGTTGGATACCATAAGCTTTCATCATATCATCATATCTATCTGGAGCTTTTTTCTTTAAATGACTATAAGCTGATAATACTTTATTTTGTGTACCATTAATTTGTTTTTGAGCAATCTGTTTTTCTCTTTTTAAAGTATCATTAAGACGTTGAACGAAAGCTTGTTGTCCAGCACCTTTTGGTTGGTTGGTTAAATATTCTTCAATTTTTGCAGCATCGCCTGAATAAGTTGAAGGTATTAATCCTTGTGAACCAGTCATAGTTGCAGCACCATTTGAAAGCATGGAATCAATACTTCTTGCTAATTCTTTAATTTGACGATTATCTAAATTACCACCAGGAACTTGATCAATTAAAGCTTGTGCAGCTTCTGCAGATCTTACAACGTTTGCAGATTTACCAAAAGCACTTCTTGAAGAACCAGTTTCAGCAGTTAGACGTTTTTCTAACTTAGTAAAATCATTATCAACATCTTTATCTTGTTTGTCGCTTAAAGATTGTTGACCCTTTTCTTTCATTGCTTGTGTTCTACCACCGTATAACAATGCTTTTCTAGCTTCAATCTCTTGTTTCTCAGCTCTGTTCTTATCACCTTCGGATTGTTTAACACCGAGACCCATAATAGTTTTCTGAAGAGAAGCTTGTAGAGCTTGATCTTTTTGTAAAAATGGAGCAATTTTAAATAAGTCTGCAGCAGAAGATCCTTCTGGAACTTTAAATCCTTTAGCACCTAAGTATTCTCTAACTGTTTGAGACATTTTACTATCAGGATCAAATTGTTGATTTTGAATCTGTTCTTCATATTTTTGAACAGGCATGTTAGTATTTTGTTGATCGGCTAATTTTAACATTCTATCAGGATTAACACCAGATAATCCAGCACCAATTAAAGCTGAACCTTTTTCCATATTTTGTAGAGCTATGTTCTTATCACGTTCTCTTTGAGCATCTGCTAGTTCATTCCTACCCATTTTTTGTGGATTCATACTAGCTAATAGTCTTGAGTATGCACTTTCATTGGGTTGTTTATCAGCAACTTTTAATCCATCTTCTTTAGATTTATCATCAACTTCTTCATCTGATTCATCTTCACTTGAAGGTTTTTTATCAGAAGCTTTTTCATTAGCTTCAAAATCTTCATTTTGGTAATCATTTTCTAACTTTTTATCATTAAGACTTTGAGGTTCTTGAACATCTTGTAAAGATGCAGGTTTTGCATTTGGATCTAAACTAGTTTGAGGTGGTAATTGTCCCATAACATTTTGTGGATCACCTTGTACACCAGTAAGTGTATTACCTTGAACTTGTAAATCTTGTAAGTGTTGTTGGAATTGTTCTGGTGTTAATCCAGGTTGATCTGGAGTTTGTTCTGGAGCTTGTTCTGATTGTTCATCAACTTCTCCACCATCTGCATAGCCTTTTTCAGAACCTTCTTCATTAATGAACTTAGCGAATGCTTTTTTTAATTCTTCTAGATTTTTCTTATTATGTGGGATTTTCCCACCTTCTGAATAACCATTTGAACCATTCTTATTAAGTTCTTCATCCATAGATGGAAGAGATGGTCTAGTACCAGCAGATCTTTCGGTATTTTGTTGTCTAATTTTTGCGTATTTTTCTTCTCTTGTCTCTTTATGTGGAACAGGAGGAGGTGGAGGATTAAAAGAATTTTTTATACTTTTTAAAGCTTGACCTAAAGCAGAATCATCTTCTACTTCTCCACCATCGGCATAGCCTTTTTGAGATTTCTTATATTCTTCATAAAGAACTTGTAATTTTTTAGACATGATTAATCATTTCCATTCATCTTATTTTTAACAGAATTATGTGCATGAATTAATTTAAGCATTTCTTTTCCAATTTTGGATTCAGCTAAAGAACGTGGAACAACAATTTCACCAGGACTTAAATTTGCTCGTACAATATCATTTACTGGACTATCTCCAGGAACTTTTGCTTGACCACCAACATGTCCACCTTGCGTATAATCTACTCTACCACCTTGAGAAAACCCAAATTCTGCCATATCAGAAGCTGATGCATCTTGTCCACCCATAGAACCACCTGAACTACCACTTTTTCCATAAGCATCATAAGCACCACCAGCAGCTTTACCAGCACCAGAACCTAAATTCTGTAGGTTAGCTGCAGTTCTTTGACCAGCGGCTAATATAGTATTACCAGCATCAGCTTGACCACCAGATTTAATTTTAGCAGTATTAACATTTGCTTGATACTGTTGCATTTGTCTACTTAATTGATTATTAAGTTCTGCATTTTGTCCACCGACATTTGCATTACTAATATTTTGAGCATTTGCAAGATTACCAGCCTGAGCTTGATTTGCAGCTCCAACATTTCTTTGTTGTTGAGCAACTTGATTCTGAACGTTAAAACGATTCATTTGATCAGCAGCATTAGCTTTTGCAGATTGTTGACCAAACTGTTGTTGGTTAATTTGTCCACCAAGTTGACCAGTTTGAGCAGTTGCACTTAATGCATTTTGTTGAGCCATCTGTGCTAATCTATCAGCAGCAGCAGATTCATTATTAGCACCACTTTGAGCTGCCATCAATTGAGCAGCTAAAGTTGAACCTTGTCCACCTTGACCACGCATTTGAGCTTGTTGTAAGATTTGAGCTTGTTTTGATTGTTGATCTTGTGCAGCTTGTTGTCTAGCTTGATTTAAACCAGCACGATCAGCAGCAGTAAGACCTTGTGTAGATCTTTGTTGTAATTGTTGTAAAGCTTGTTTTTGAGCATCTAAAGATTGTTGATCAGTGTTAACACCCTGCATAGCAGATTGTCCACCACTAATTTGTTGTTCCATTTCAGGAGTTAACAAACCTTGTTGTTTATATTTTTCTAATATTAAAGGTTTTGAAATATCTGGAGCAGAAGAGATTTCTTGTAGTATTTGATTAGATATAGCTGCTTTATTTCTTGCATCACCTTCAGCTTGTGCTAAACCAGGTGCAGCAGCAACTCCTCCTGCAATATTTCCAAAAGATGATACTAAACTACCCATTACATTAATTCCTTTTTCATTACTATTAAATTATTAATTGAACTATCTAAATTAAATCCATATGCTAATAAAATTCTTAAACTACTAGTTGATGCATTTGTTGATGGACAAACAGTTCCATATAACATTTTAAAACCTTTTGATTTAGCAATTTCAGAAATTTCATCTGCAAGTCTTGAAGCTTCTCCAGATTTTCTAAATTCTTCTTTAACATATATATCTTCGATGTAACAACCACCATTTACATAGTAATAAGTTGCAAATCCTTTATCAGATTCAACAATCTCTTTACCACCACGTTCTTTTATATATTCTGCAAATAATGACATTATGTTACCTTTGGAGCATTTTCTAATCCAAAATTAACTGCATTACCAGCAGCAACATCTTGTTTTTGTTGTTCATTAGCAACTTGTTCTGGTGTAATTTGAATATTTTTTAAACCACCAGTTGATGAATTTACAGCATTTAATATATTTTGATAATTACTTTGATTTCTAGAATTTTCTTGTTGTGCTCCAGCTAAAGCACTTCTAGCAATAGCACCTCCAAGTCCACCTAAATTTTGATGTGCAGCATAACTAGCAACTTTTGCTGCAGATGCTTGAGCTGCTGCAGATGCTGGATCAATTTGTGAATGATACCCCTGTAATTGCCCACTAAGAACATTACCAAATCCAGTTTTATCTGCAGTATAATCAGGAGCAGCATTAAAAGCTCCAGCATTCTTATCTTGTTCAGAATACTTCTGTAATATGTCTTGTGCTCCAGTTGGAACATTTTGTCCTGCAAGTGTTCTTAAAGCATTAATACGAGCATAATCTTGTTGACCTGCAACGTTTTGTGCATTAGCTTGCAATGGATTCTCAGTTAAATAAGATCCAACACCTTGTAGTGCATTTTGTGTAACTTCTTGTCCACCAGTTAATCCTAATAAATCTGCTTGTTTTTGACTAACTTGACCAGATTGTAAAGCTTTTAAAGTATTTTGATAAGAAGTATCACGAGCAGATTGAGCTGTTTTTGCTTGTCCTTGTAATCCAGTATCAATTCCTGAAACAGTATTACCGAATTGATCTTGGACACCTCTACCAAATAATTGAGCTTCATTTGTAGCTTGTTGTCCTTGAGCTTGTGCTCCTAATAAAGCATTATTAACTTTACTTCCAAGACCTGCAGTAGCAGTTCTAGCAGCGGCTAAATCTTTACCACCAGTTTGACCTAGTAATAATTGATCTAAATTCTGTTGACCTTGACTATATTGAGGATTTCCTACGAATCTTTGTAATAATCCAGCTTGTCCAGCTTGATTTCCTAATGCTTTATTTAATTGACCAACATCTTGAGCTTGACCTTGTAACTGACTAGCATTTTGTAGGTTATTTGGTCCTTGATATGTCCCGCTCATTAATTGTCCAAATTTTCCACCAGCTTGAGAATTAGCATTATTTTGACCTAAATTACCATATTGATCTGGAGTAGCTAAAACGTTATTAACTAATTGTTTATTAGCATCTGTATTAAATTGATTTTGTTGTGTTTGTTGTTGAAATTGATTTTGTGCTTGTCCTAAATTACTTTGTAGTCCTTGTCCAGCTTGTTGAACTCCACTACCAACAGCTTGTCCTAATTTATTACCTTGGTTAGCACTTATGACTTTTTGAATATTAGTATACCCAGAACCCTTTTGTTGGTTAGGATTCACAGGAGCGGCATTAGAGGCCTGTACAGTAGGAGCTTGTGAACCTCCACCAGCAGATTGTTGTGTAGAAGAATTAGGACCAGCACCTGGTTGATTATCATCAAGATTACCAGGTTGTTTGGTATTATCTTTACCTAAATCGTCTGAACCGATTGTTTGTGCCATTATTGAAAAAACCTCATTAATTGTATATAATTAGTTGTTAATTTCATATTACTGTGCAAAAGCAACAATCCTTAATGAATAAGATTCACCTGCTTGAAGTCCAGTTATATTATTGATAATAAATGTATTACCACTTTGACCACCACTAATAAATACACCAGAAGAAGGATAAACTGCTGAATTTACTTGATTTAAAGCCGAAAGTACTAATATACCCTCAACTTTTGCAGTATTTGTTGTTAATTTAAATGATGCTCCTGAAGTGGGATTACCTTTAGAATCAACAGTTACTAATATATCTTTGATTGTTGCTTTAAAATTATCTCTTAATGTTAGATTATTACTTAAAGCTGTATATAATAAATCAATACCATTATTTAAAGATAATGCAAGTTGATCTATAAGATCTTTAAAATCTTTTTTAAAATCGGTAGATACTAATCTTTTAAATGATGGTAAACGCATTATCTATACGCTTTGCTGGACTGACCGATTTCTGCAGTTAATGTAAGTCCGAATAAACTATATTTTTCTCTTGCAACATGATTAGTGAATTTACAGTTTAAAAATCTACATCTTTGAACATCCCTTGGAATATAAGTTCTAAATGGTGCAGAATTACCTGCTCCACCAAAAAAGTTATAACCAAATCCAGTTTTTCCTGGTATACCTGTAACTGTTCCAGGGATTCCTGTATAACCAAATATACCATTACCTAATGCACCAAATGGAATATCAACAAATGCTGGTAAGAGATCACTTGAGAAACTTAATATACCACTTGTGAATGCTTTATTTTCAAACATCAATGTTGATTCGCGAACATGTTTTAAATTTAATGGATCACCAAATGTTTGTGGTCCCCACTGAATCATTGAATTAATTGCTTTAAAGACAGTAAATGTACCTGTAAATAAATCTAATGCGTTATTTAAAGTTATTCTTTTATTTAAAGGATTAACATTTAAAATAATAGCTTCTTGAGATGTATCGTTTAATATGTGCATATAATTGCTATATGAAACACCAGGATCATTATTTAAAAGTGCGATCATTCCATCATAAGAAGCTTTAACATCTACAGTATCGTCATTATTAACAGTGAAAGATCCAGTAGTACCTTGTACAATTATTGAAACTGGTATAGTGAAAGTTGTTGGAGATAAAACAGTTACTTGAAAAATACCATTAATAGATGGAGTTGAATTACTACCAGTAAAGGTTATAACTCTTCCTGTTTGTAGATTATGTGGAGTTGAACTTGTAATAACTGTTGGATCACCAGAAGAAATATTTGTTATAGTTCCCACAGAAACTATAGATTCATATGCTGTATAACTTGCAATTGGTGTAAATCCAGCTTGAGAGATTCTACCAGGATCATTTGCTATTTTATCTATTAATAAATCTAACTGAGTTCTTTGATTCATACCAGCAACTATAGTTCTAGTTGTAACATAATTATGTGGATTTAAAGAAGGATCAATATCTAATTTACCTAACAAAGTATTAAACTGAAATACTGTCATTTGTTGATCTTGGACTAAAACATCACCTGCTGCAATATTAGTTATATCAACTAAATGTAATTGAGTTCCAAAGTAATCGTTAAGTAATAAATTTTTAATATATTCTCTATCAGCATAATCATAACGAGTAAAATCTTTTCGTTCTTTTTCTAAAAAGTTAATATCACCTGCACCTAAATACTGAGTATCATTAAATGAGTTTATAATTCCACAAGTGTCAGTTTTATCAAAAGTAGTCCAAGTATTAGTTAAAGTACTATATCTATATCCAATATTTGCATTAATATCGTTTGTTTCTTTAATAGTATAAACTGTATATGAGTTATCAGATTCATATCCAATACCCCAAGTAGCAGATTTAAAATCTATATATTGAGCAGTTGCAAGTTTTAAAATATCAATGTCAATTGGACGTGATATAATGTTCACACCAGATTCTGATGTTGTAATTATACCTTGAGTTGTCCATCCGTAAATTAAGTTATTTGATACGTCAATTGAATCAGGTGCCAGTAAAATACAACTACTATCAAATAATGCTAAGTTAAATGGAGCAATTTCTCCAGAAATTCTAAATAGACCATCTTCTTTATAAACGAATAAACTATCTCTTAATGGGAATATTCTAAGAATTGCCTTATCTTTTGCACCAACATCTATAGTATTTAAAATAGGAACAGCTTCTGGTTGTGAAATCTTAGAGTAATAAATTCTATTTGGTAGTACTTCATTATCAGATGTAACAGCTTGTGTAGCATTTATTAAAGCTCCACGAGTACCAGCAATAGTAACATTTACAGGTATTGAAAATGATGTTGTACTAATATATGTAATTTGATACAATCCATTAACAGAAGGAGTAGAATTAGAATTTGTAATAACTACTTTATTTTGATTTATTAATCCATGAGGGGTAGACGTTGTAATTATAGTTGGATTTCCAACACTAATTGATGATATAAAAACTGTAGGACTTATATCGGGATTAAAAGACGCCCCAGTATTTGTATTATTTCCTAATATAAAAAATGGATTATTATTTAAAGTTCTAGATTCTAAAAGAATTTGTCCTGGAACTTGGCTAGATCCTGATAAATAAAATGCATAAACAGATGAATTCGGATCAGTGTTAATAATGTGTACTAAACTTCTAGCAGTTTGATCAACAGATTGTGCAGGACTTACTACAGTTGATAATAGAACTTTTCTAGCTGCTGGATCTTCTCCGCGACCAACTATCGTAACAGCTACTGTGAATCCAGATGTACCAGAAGTAGGGGCAGTTGCACTACCTTGTTCAGTATTTGTAATTGTTATTACATTACCTAAAACTGGTGTTGAAAAATCTTGAATAAATAAAGATAGTTCATTAGCTGTTTTTAAAGCAACTTCATTTGCTGTATCATTTGTATTTATAAATACTTCAATACCAATTTTACCAACAATAGAAGGATTAATACCAGTTCCACTAACGTTATACCAAACATAATACAATGTATTATTGTTAGCACTATTTAAAGTAAAGTATTTACCAGCTAAATTTCCAGCAACATCTGCAACAGTAGTTACTGTTATTTGTTCTTGAACTCCTGTAACAAATGTATATGTATTTGTAATAATTCCATCTGTAATTGTTATAGTTGGTGTTGTACCCATATTGAAATCACTAATCATTTTAATTACACCGAGTAGATTGATAGTTTTTCTATGTCTTGTTCTTGTATTAGCATAAAAAACAACGTTCTTAAATTTATTAACATCTAATGCCCAAGGAGGTAAATCATTAGCTTGTAGAATTCCTTCACCATTTGCTTCATCTGTATATAAGAATGCTCCTCTAAATGCATCAGGAGTAACATCTTCAACTTGAATGAAACCATTTATTAAATCTTGTGGCGTTGGAAATCCTTCAAAAACTAATCTTAACTCATCATTTGGTACTATATCTGTAGCTAGAACTTGAGTTCCAGTAGCTTGAGCAACATCGGACCTATAAATTTGATAAAAATCATTAACTGTAACACCAGCAGGAATAGTAAATTTTAATATAACTGTTGCAGTAGTTGTAAGTTGTAATATTGAAATAAATTGAGTTTGTGAAGAAGCTGTAATAGTTGGAGGTGTACCAGTACTTGATTCAGATTGTAACTGAGTTATAATTGCAAGCATGTAATTTTGTATGTCAACTAATTGCTGATCTGTAGGAGGTGTGTTAGGAGCTAAAGGTTGAGCTATAAATTCGTATTCTCCAGAATTAATAGTAGCATTTAAAGTAGTTACAGCACCAGTTGCAGTTGTGTTAAATGTTAAAGTAGTTGGAGTTACAATAGAAACAATTTGACCACCATTTATACTACCTGTTGCAGGAGTAAATCCACCTAAACGTATCTTGCTACCAGGAGTTACATAATTTTGAGGATTACCAGAAGCAAAAGTAACAGTTACAACACCACCTGATATAGCAGCACCAGCAATTTGTAATGGAGCAGTTGCAACTTGATTTGCATAAAGAATATCATTGTCTAATTTAGTAGCTAATGTTATTAAATTAGTTCTTAATTCATTAGCAGAAGCTGTAATTGGTAATGCTAAAGTACTTACATAATTACCATCTGAAATTAAACTTGCAGGTACTGCATCAGAAACTTCATCTAATGAATTTAATAGTCTATTAAAATCTTGTAGTTCTAAATTTATAAGAGGATTAAATATTACAGATCTTTGACTAGGAGTTCCTAAGATAAGATTGTTATTAATATCTGTATGTCCCCAAACAATTCTATATGCAACAGCACTATCTTGAGGTAAGAAACTTGATTCATCACCAAGTTGAACATGTAATCTTGTAGTTAAATCTAAAGCTTTAATACCACCAGCTTGAGTTATATAAGGACAAGCGGTTGTAAAATCTGCAGCAGTTCTTGCGGCAATCTTTTTAATACCTTCGGCAGTAGTAAAATAAAAATTACCATTAGATTCGATAAATCTAATTCTTCGACCAGTTTGAGGTTCTAAATAATTACCACAAAAGGGTAGGAATAAACCCTTTCCATCACTATCATATTCTAATTTGTTTGAGAAATGTCTAAGGATTCTTTCTTTATAGGTCATTAATTGCTTGGCACGGTCAGAAATTGTACCCATAGCATTACCATATAAAGGATAACCTCTACGTGGTTCAACTACGTTATCTCGTTTTATAATGACATTAGATGCGGTGACAAGACTTCCAGGTGGAAGATCTAATTGATTTGGCGATATGTTAAGCCCTACGGCTTTTAATGTTACATTTGATGGCATTATTAAATTCCATTACATTCTTCTGAAACTTCCCATTTTACCAGAACGCAATAAACTATTGCGATTTAGTACTTTTTGGGGAGTTCCTTCAGATCTATTATCTAATAAATTGCCTTGTTTTTGATCAATCTCAGCAATTTTCGTCATTGAATTTTGAAGTCCTGCTTGATCACCTAAAGCTGCTAATATTCTAGCAGCGGTTCTTTCAGCAAGACCATTATGAAGATCTGGAGGTATTTGTGGAATAATCGCTTCATTAGCAAGTGCCATATAGTCACCTGGTTTTAAAGTTGCTAATCTATATTGTAATGCAGAAGTACTAGTTGGACTTGTTGCGGAGTTATTAACGGTACCTGTTGGAACCAATAAAGAATCTTTTGTAAAGAATATACTCTTTCCAGCTATTCCATTAGGAGGTATGACTACATCATATGTATATGTATTATGTCCTGGTTTTGTTTTTAAGAAATCTACAATAGCACCATTAACAAATAAAACATCAGTTATATTAGTCTCTTGATCTAAATAAATACTTGGTATAGAAGTAAATTGAATACCTATTGTTTTAGTTGGTATAATAAATCCAAATGTATTACTAGTTGTAATTTCTGTATAAATATCTAAAAATTCTAATGTTACAATATTAGAAGGAGCTAAAGCGCCTTTTATAACGTTACTGGTATTGATAGCACTTGCTAAATTTCCAGCAGTAGCTGTATCACTTAAATCAATTAAAAATTGATTTACACTTGTAAAAGTACCAGAAGTTCCCGGAATAGATACTGCAGTAGGTATTAAAAATGTATTAGGAGTTAATACTGTAACTGGAAAAGAACCATCAATTGATGGATTAGAGTTACTTAAAGTAATTGCTACTACTTGACCTGTTGATAATTGATGACTAGGTGAAGTAACTAATGTCATATCTATAGAGTATGCAGAAATAGCAGTTATTGAACCACCTAACGTATTAACAGCCGTAAATATATCAGGTAATAAAATATTTACATCAGAAGAACCTGGAGTTTGACCATCAGCAGTCTTTTTTGTTATAGAAACAGTATCCAAAGGAGCAATTAAGCTATTATTAATCTTAATTGTTTGATTGAAACCTTCAATTGTTGCAACTCTACCATTTTTAACTAATTGATTTGGTCTAAGATAAAATACAAATACTAATCTACCAGTAGGAGAGTTAACTACTCCTGGAGTTAAAACTACCTCATTACCTTCTACGTAGAATTTATGAGGAGCTGTATTAGCTCCAAGATTTGCTTGAAAAAATCCCTTATCATGTTCATCAATCCTTGTCATATCAAAAAGATTACCATTTTGATCCATCCAAAATAAATCTCTTAACTTCATACCAGTTGCACGATCTGGTATTGGGTATCGACTTACATTAGTTTTCAAAGGTAAAGTTTTATACGTGACGAAATATTCCTCATGAAACTGAAGAACACTAGGAACTTGAGAAATAAACATTTCTTCGTTAGCAAAAGCAAGAATATCCAACTCCAAAAAAGTATTCTGACTTATTGGAAAGGAGATTTTTCTTTTAACAGAATTAATTAAATCCTGTGATGTATAATACGGATTAGCCATTTGATTTTATCCTTATAAATGGAGTATTGCTCTATTTCTGGGAATAAAATTAAAGTTATTTCTTACCCATGGACTTATGCATCTGCATCATTTCACGAAGTTTATCTTTAAGATCATCCATATCTAAACCATGGAATTCATCATGCTCAGAAGCTTCTTCTTCAGGAGATTCACTAGCTTCATGTTCTGGTGATTCTTCTTGTTCTTCTTCTGGAGATTCATCAGATTCATTTTCTTCTCTTGAAGAATAATTATCTTCTGATTCATCTTCATCTGGAGATTCTTCAACTTCTCCACCTTCATTATAACCGAAAGCTTTTCTCATTGAATCTTGAGCTGATTGACGAGGATCTTGAACTTGACCACCATCTGCAAAAGAAGCTTCAGAACCATCATCATGATTAGATTCATCATGCATATGTTCTTGTCTTGCGGCTAGATCATCACCCATATCATTTTCAGCATGGTTCTTCATTTGATCCATGTTAGAAACAATATTTTTAGCTTTATCTAGACCATGTCTAAGACCTTTTGGACTATTAGACATAACAGAAACTTTTTTAAGTCCATCTAGTTTACCGCCCATTTCTTCAGCGGCCATGTCTCGCATTTGCTTTACAACATCCATTTTTGCTGAATGTTCCATTGGAGAAAGATCTCTCTTTTTTGAAAGAATCTTTTTCATTCGATTATCGTGCATAAATATTCCTTTTCTATATTATAAATATTATAAATGATTGTAACTATTTTGTTGTGAACCTGATCCACTTGTTGAAACTGTTGGATCAGTATCACGAGTTGTAACTTGTACAATTCCTGCTCTTAATCCACCTTCAATAGAAGTTAGGATATTGATACAACCGTTTATAGATTCATCAACTTTTGATGGAAATTGTGCATTGTCATTCAATGTTTGGATTGAATCCTTTGGACAATTGATAACTAAAACTATGTAAGCCATTTTGTTCTCCTTTTACTTTCGTAAAAAATTAAATAATAAAATGCCAATCACTGCAATGGTCTGCAAAACTGTGCATACTTTAATAATAAGAGGATAATTCCTCTCTTTAATAACTTCTTTAAACTCTATTTCTTTATGTATTACAGGAATTTCAACTGTAACGTATTCTTTAACTATTATTGGTATTTCAACCGTTTTATATTCTATTTCTCTAATTATAATCGGCACTTCAATTTTTTGAATTTGTGGTATAAAAACATTTTCTTTTATAGTTAAAAATTCTTGTTTATATTCAATTGGTGCATTATTTACTGGAATATTCGTATTAAAATTTTTTAAACCATCTTTAATAGCATCAGTTATTTGTGAAGGATCAATATTTATTTTAATATCAGATCCACCAACAATAGATACTCTTTGTGCATCAAGTTTCTCATCGAACATCTTTTGTGCCATCTGATTTACATCTAACTGACTAAGATTACTATTTTTATTCATATATTAAGTTGTTAATATTACACATTTGTTACTATAGCTCTAAATTTAACTAAAGCAGTAGAACCAGTAGAAGTACTTGTATATTGTACTTGACCAGCAGCAGTAATGCTAAATACTAAACATGTATTATCTCCAGTAAAGTCTTGTGACATTTCCCATGATGCCGCTTTTTGAATACCCCTAATTTTAAATACTTCATAAGTACTTGATCTTGTTACACTAACTAAAGCATCAAATGATCTTACTGAAGCATTTGCAAAAGCAAACCCTGTAACATTTGCAGGAGCTATTTGATTATCTGCGGCGGTGAATGATGTTTGATTTATATCACCAGTAGAAGCAATTGGAGATGCTGATACTTGAGCTTGTAACTTTCCTAGACCTTGTAAAACTGTATCTGTAGCTAAAACTACAGAATTTGGTCCGGATACGAACCCGGTTAATGCTTGACCCGTTACAGAAGAATTAGTTAAAGTTGTAGCAAAAGAACCTGTTCCAGAACCAGTAACCGCACCAGTTAAAGTTATAGTTTGATCTCCAGTATTAGTTCCAGAAGATGATCCTGAAAAATTAGAAGCTGAAATAGTTCCACTAACTAATAAAGTTGTAAGAGTTCCAACAGATGTAAGTGATGAGTTAACAACATTTGCAGCTAAAGTTGTCCCAGTTAATGTACCTGCGGGAGCTATGACAACATTTCCTGATGCTGCTGTTATTAAACCTTTAGCGTTTACTGTGAAAGTTGGTATTGAAGTTGAAGACCCAAAAGTTCCAACATTAGAATTTATTGTTGCTAGAGTTGCAACAACAGATCCTGAACCAGAAGCTGTTACATCTCCAGTTAAAGCTGTTATATAACTTCCAGAAGCTTGTTTATTATTAAAAGTTGACCAATCTGTAGATGATAAATAACCATTATGTGTAGAATCTGCAACATGTTGAGATATTGAAGTACCAGAACCCCAAACTGCATTAGTTCCGCCAGTAATTATTATACCATCAATACCAGCATCTGTTAAATTACCTTGAGTTAATACTACAGCACCAGTAAACCCATTAACAGATATAACACCATCAGAAAGAGGAGATCGTTGCCAAATAGTTCCATTATAAATAATGAAATCTCCAGCAAACCAAGTATCAACTATAGGAGAAGTTGAAGTTCCACCAACAGATGCTCTATATGTATCTCCAGTAAGTCCGGTACCATTAATAAGAGTTGGAGTATTAGTTGTTGGATTCCAAGCTCCTTTGAATGTCATTAAAGCACTTGGTAAATTTGCGTATGGTACTTTACCAGAACCATCTAATGGTGCATAACCATTTGCAATACCTTTATTAGCTAGATTCTCTGGAGTATAACCATTAAATGTTGCAGCAGCTAAATTTCCGGTGATTGTTAATTGATATGTTATTCCATTAAAATTAAAATTTGCGTTATCTTGAGAAAGAGTACTACCTGATCCTACAAATAATACAGAACCAGTAGTTCCACCAACAACTGGACCACCAATTGTTGGAGATGATCCACCACCTGAACTAGTGAAATCAAATCCATTTAATAATAAAGGATTAAATTTTATACCCATCTGATTTTATGCCGTTCTTTTTGCAAAAAGTAATTGACTTCTAGTTCCATCAGTATAAACAATTTGTAAAGTATAAAGAGGTACACCTAGTTCAGAAAAAGAATAATTTTCTGTATCATTTGCAACATTTGTAGTTGCAATTGCTAAATCAACTCTACGTCCCACTAAACCAGTTAAAAATCCATCAACTGAAAGAGTAGAATTTACATCATTATAACTTCTTTGGATATTTTGTGTACTATCTAAATCTGATGGTGGTTTAATTGTAGTTATAGTTGACATATTTATCCTTTATTTCTTAAAATAATTTCTAACTTTTGCAAATCTAGCCATTTTTGGTAATTTAGGTTCTTTTCCTATAATTGAAGGAGCTGCTGTTGGATTTGGTAAACTTTCTTTAATTCCAGGTGGTTTTGAAAGCCCTGGATGCATTCCCATAGGATTTGATAAACCAGAACTCATACCAATAGGAGTTGATTTATTAGAAGGAATGGATTTACCAGAATTTGGCATACCATTTTGTTTATCCTGCATAAATAAAAATCTTCTTAATTTACTTTTATCCATATTATTTCATATGTTTCTTTAGTTGTTTTCTCACTTCATCATGAGATAGTTTATCTTCATCATTAGAATCATCAGATGGTTTATTTTTATTTGGTTTATCTTTACCTTGTGTACTATAGTTTGAAGGTTCATCTGGAGCAGCACCACCGCCACCACCACCGAAACCACCTGGAGCAGTTCCACCTGAACCTGAAGCACCAGGACCGTCACCACTTTTAACATTACCAGCATCAGTTCTTCCACCGACATTACTAATATTTAAAGTTATTGGACCTGCAGGTTTATTATCCTTACCCTTATCTTTACCTTTTCCTTTTTTTGAACCAGCACCACTACTTGTTTCAGTACTTGTATCAGTCATACTACTACCAGAAATTGTTACAGTTACTGTACCAGCACCACCAGTTGATGCTCCACCAGTTGCAGCACCACCTGTACCAGCACCACCAAGACCACTACCAACTCCACCTGTAGAAGCTCCACCAGGACTTGATCCACCAGTTTCTGTATTAGTGTGAGTAGGAGAAGTTGTATCACCACTACCAGTAGATGTAGATGGTTGTTTAGCAGCAGGAGCTTTAGCTGCTGCATCTAATTCTTTAGCAGGAGCAGCAGGTGGAGCAACTTTTGCTGCAGGGGTAGAAACTATAGGTTTGTCATCAACAGGATCTTCTTGTAAGTCCGGTTTTGCCTTACCACCTTCGAACATTTTCTTAATTCTTTTAAATTTCATACCCTTACTTTCTTTATCAAATTCTTTTACAGTAGATGGTTTAATACCCGCTTCTCTTGCGGTATCCGTATGAAAAAATTTACGTTGTTTATCACTTTTATAAGGCATTTATTATCCAATTCTTTCTGCGTACATGTAAAATGGAGAAACTCCAGAATTTATTATTACAGTCCCACTACCTGTAAAAATTTTACCTTGTAAATCAAATACATAAGAAGTTCCAGAAGTAAGAGTATAAGTAGATTGTATGTAAACAGAACTTTCAATAGGACTAGTACTAGCGGAAGCAGATGCTTGTGATTCAGATAATAATGTTGCACCACCAGATGTATTAATTACTCTAGCAACAGCCACTATTCCAGAATTAGCTTGATTAAGTGGGATACTCGAATAAACTTTATACGTTCCAGTAAAATTTGGTGTAAATGTAAATGCTGGACTTGTACTAAATGTTGTAAATGATGTACTTGTAATACCAGTACTATTTGATGTAACTTGAGAAGATTTAAATGAATCAAATGGGTTTAAAGATACGGCTTGATAAGTTGGAGCAACACCTGGTCCATTACTTGTTAATACTTGACCAGTAATTCCTGCTGAAGTACTTGCTACTGTAGTTGCACTAGTTGCATAAACAATACCATCAGTAGTTAATCCAGAAATTCCACCACTTGGAGTTGTCCAAGTAGGAGCAGCAGTTCCTCCAGAAGATGTTAGTACTTGTCCATTAGTTCCATTTGCTAATCTTGTTGGAACACCGGCAGCACCACCATAAATAGTATCTCCACCAGTTGTCATTGGATTTGATAATGAACCTGTTGCAGCAACCGTAATATTGCTACCAGAAGGAGTAACGGTTATCCCAGAACCAGCAACAATATTTAACGCACCAGTTAAACTATTAAGACTAGAAATTCCTCCACCAGCTCCGGCACCATTAGTAGATAATTCTGCGAACATATAGAATGGAGAAATTACACCATCAAGTTGAGCACCAGCACCACCATTAGTTAAAATTTGAATGTCGAAAGTATAAGATACACCAGAAGTTAAAGTATAAACTGATTGACAAGAAGTACTTGATTCTGTAGCTCCAGAATTTATGTATGCAGTTCCTTGAGATTCATATAAAAGAACTGCACTACCAACTGTATTAAATATTCTTGCAGTACCAGCAGTTCCTGCACCATTTGATAAAACTGGTGCATTAGAATAAACTTTATATGTTCCAGTTATAGTTGGTGTAAATGTAAATGCTGGACTATTACTGGCTGTAACAAATGACAAACCAGTCATATTAGTACTTCTTGTTGTAACTTTAGAAGATGCAAAAAATGTTGAACCATTACCAATTCCAATAAGAGTTTCTACACCACTCGAATTTAAAGCATAAAAATTATTATCAGATTTAAAGTAAACTGAGTTATGAGTTGCAGAAGGAGTTGTAGGAGTTGCGATTTGAGTAAAAGTTAAAGCATTATTAAATGTTTTATTACCAGAAATTGATTGATTTGTAGTTAAATCAACAAAGTTTTGTGTAGCAGAACCAGTTCCACCATTTGCAATTGGAACTATACCCGTTAAAGAAATATTTGGAGTTGCTCCACCAGAACTTGTTAATACACCAGAAGCTGTAACAGATGTAACTGTACCTCCACCAATAGTTGCCCAAACTGCAGTACCACCAGAAACAGTTAATACTTGACCCGTTGAACCAACACCAAGTCTTGTAGCTGCTCCAGCAGTTCCTCCTACGATTAAATCTCCAACTGAAGTCATTGGATTTACGAATCCAGGAGAAGGTGTTGACCATACAGGAGCTAATGTTGTTCCAGAACTTGTTAATACTTGACCGGCGGAACCATTTGATAATCTAAGACCAATACCAGATGCTCCACCATAGATTAAATCTCCACCAGTGGTAATAGGTGAAAGAGCATTAAAAGCTACATTTGCAGAACCTGCTGCAATACCAGTTCCACCATTGATTAATGGAAGAATACCAGTAACACTAGTACTTAATGAAACGTTTGTAATTGTATTAGATGAACCACTTATTGTTTTATTTGTAAGAGTATCAACTGTTGCTCGACCAACAAGAGTATCAGTAGCATCTGGAAAAGTTAATGTTCTATTTGCAGTTTGAATACCATTTAATGTAAGAGTTGTTCCAGTAGTGGCACCAGAATCATTGAATACAATATGTTTAGTTGAATCTGTACCATCAGCAAAAGTAGTTGTAGAAATATTAATGGTTTTATTAGATATAGTAGCTGTACTGGCTTCAGTAACTACTGGAGAATTTACAGTTCCATCATTATAATAGAGCTTGCCATCTACAGTGTATGATTGAAGATCTCCTAAAGTTGTACCAGTTAAAGTTGTATTACCAACTAGTCTTATTCCTACTATAAAATTTCTAGAATTAAGCATCTTTTATCCTTTAGCTTTGTAATATGGCTTTTGCTTGATAGGTCACGCTGCCAGTATAGTTAATGCCAGCAATTAAAACAGTTGAAAACTGAACTTGACCAACATCTGTAATATTGAAAACCGTTTGAGCATTACCAACAAAACTGTCAGATATTTCCCATTTATTACCTGTTGGATTTGTTGGATTGTAATTGACTATTAATTCACCAGTTTGTGATACTGTAACTGTATTAGTACTTCGGTATACAGAATAACTAATAATAGCACCTCTAACTGTGCTAGTTGGAAATGCTAAATTGGGTAAGTTAACGTTTGTATTGGCATTTGTAGTCATGATAAAGACTTGTGGAGGTATATCAAATGGTCCTACAAAGGAGTTTAAAGCACCTTCTACGAGTTGCGCGAATTCGGTTACTGCAGGAGCCCAATTTGGAGAATCACCAGATGTTGGAAATTGTATTGTAGTGCCATTTATAGTCACGGGAACAGACATGAATAACCCTTTAAATAAAGTAATCTAGATATAATTAGTTGTTAAATTAATAAGTTAGAAGAGTTTTTATATAGATAAAGATATAAGTAGTTGATTATATTGAATTATTTATGTTTAGATCCATTGTCAGATTTCTTTGTTTTTGTAGGTTTACGTTTAGGCATTTTATCACCCTGTTTATAAAATTCTTTTAAAGCTTGTCTTGCGATTAAAGTATCTTGTGCCAAAACTAAAGCACAAGCGTTATGTTGTATTTTCTTCCAAAATGATATCTTATCATGTTTTTTATGATCTAAACTTGCAATTAATTCTAAAGCTTCAATAAGTGGTTTAATGTTCATAATACTCCTAATAAAAATGAGATAGGTTAGTCGCGACTCTAACTTCCAGGATAATTGATTGACGCTTCAGTTCTTTAACGAAAGAAAAGAACCCTGCTCTGGACCAGCAATCAGGTACGTGTCTCTAAATGGACTATTTGCTTATCGAAGGAAAAGCCATTGCATTTCCACGTTGCTATCTCATAATGTATTATACGTAGGTTGGTATGGTTTTACAAGTATTAAATAATTTCCCAATGTTCAATTCCGCCGTTAATCATTTCAAATAAAGGATGTAACAAAGGTTTTTCAATTGATTTAATTATTATATATTTTTCTTGACTTCGTGAGTTTAATTTTTTCAGAAGATGTAGCCATTCAAATTCAATTTGACCACTTTGAACTGTAGATTTTGAGATGTTAAAAGACCTGGGTTCTAATTTTGAACGATTAAAATGATATCCTCTTATGTCAGCTTCATCACATACAAAATGAAGATAATAATTAATAGCATTTAAAGGATTTTGAAAATTTTTAAAACGGTTTAATTGTGGGTGATTACGATATCCACGAGTTTTATTTTCTAATACTTTTTTAGCAAGAAGACCTTCACGCCAAAGAGCAACTAGTCCTTTAGTGTCAAGATATTTTGGATGTAATGACCATAGTCTCAATTTAAGCTCCTATTTCACTTTATTTGATTTTTTAATGTTTTCTAATGCCCAAAGAGGTTGTAAGTTCATATAATAACATAAATCATACATTTCTTGTTCATTTTTTGCAGAACTCAATGGTTTTATATGATCTATATGCCAATCTCCATAATTTTCCCAAGTCATATTATTTGTAAATTTTAATTGAATATGAATTTTTAGTTCTTCTTGTGAACATCCTATATATTCACTAAATTTAGTATTTTTCTTCCAATTTTTAGATTTTAATGCCGCTAATAATCTTCTTCTGATATTACGTTTCAAAGCAAACATTTTATCATTATTATATTTATTTCTTTGACGTTTAAGTTCACCTATTTTATATTTTTGTGTTTGTTTATATTCTTTCTTTTTAGCTGCACCTTTAATAGATGTTCTATATTTGATTTGAGCTTCTTGATTTGAAGATTGCATAGAAAGATTACATAGTTTACATTCACCTCTATAATAAATTTTATCTTTATATGTAGAAGCTTTATTAAATTCTGTTAATTCTTTTGTTAATTTACAAATTTTACATGTTTTCATAATTTAATATTACACTGGGTCTCATACAAATGTCAAGATAAAAAATAAGGCCAAAAAATTAATTTCGGCCTTATTATATCTAATTTCTTATTAGATTATCAATTAGTTGCTATTAACAACGTTGATAATTATGGTATTCCGTCCTGGAGCCATGCAAAATACTGCTTGGTCAGAATATAGACGAAGCTCATATGCTGCAGCGTTTTCGAGATCGCGGAAAAATTCTTCTCCTTGACCAGGACGTTTAAAGGTCATATCTGTTGATCCAACTCGGAACCATTCTTCTAATGACATAACGTAACCGTATCCTTCTTTAACGTAGATAGAAGGTTCGATTTCGATTTCACCATTCTGAGAGTGGAAAAGAATTGAACTCATACCATTTTCAGCTTTTGAAGAACTGTATGAAGAATCATACTTTCTTAGAGCTGCTTGGTCTGATAACATGTTAGCCCATGCACGAGGATTAACTAGTGCAAGTACGCGACCATCAAGACCTTTTTCAACTGAACGAGCAACGGCTTGGTTGAGTTTAGTGAAAGATAGGGCACCTGATTGTGCATCGTATTGATTACCACGGAATAGGTTATATTGTCCAACGTCGATGTTGAATAAAATACCTGAAGTAATGGTTAGAATCTTGTGGATTCCAGGGAATTCATTACCGTAAGCGCCTTTATGCCAGATAACGTCTGTTGCTACAGCAGATGGAATATCTGCAGTAAGTGTAATTGTTCGTAGAGTCATATCAACTGAGAAAACAGTTGAAGAACCACGAGAAATTGCACCAGAAACGTCTCTGATTTCGATTGGCATTCCTTCAGCACCGGCCCAGATACCTGGAGCCCATTCTGGAGTAGAAATTGTGATTACAACACCGGCTTTTGAACCGATAGCACCGTAACCAACTTGACCATAAAGCATTTCGATTTCGAGCTTTTTAGCCATTGAGCGTAACATGTTAGCAACTAAGAACTTAGTAGCGTCCATGAAAGCTTGTTTTCCACCAAGAGCGGCTCTTGATGCAGCAGCATATCCAAGTAATGAACGAAGAACAACGGGATTACCGCGAACTTGTGCATCTTTAACTTGACCAGCTACTGGAGCATTAAGGTTAAATGCATCTTCATCTGAAGCTGCGAAAGTAACACCATGCTCAAGACCTAAGATAACAGGCTGGTGATATAAGTTACCAGGTTGTTTGTCTTTAGCCATGAATTTGATTTTATTCAAAAGCTTAACTCCATCGGGAATTAATTCTTTGAGTTTATCTGCGTAAGTCTCTTTGAAGAAACCATTAAGGGTTCCTACTGAGTTGTTTGGGGTTCCAAACGTATTTGCAGTTGCCATTTTAATTTACCTTTCCTATATATTATAAGTGTTCAAGGACGCTGTATTTTACAATAACAACATCAAGAGGGTTAAGAGCTGAAAGCCCAACTAATTTGATAGCTTGTTTATTTCCACCAGCACTTAAAAGTGCTGAATCACTAATAACAAGATTTGCCATAGTGAATTCTGTGAAACTATTGGAGCTATCGACTTTACATCGACCTAGATATACCTTATCAACTGGTTCGAGAATGTACAAAAATGTACTTCCGCCAGAGATAGTGTATAATCCTTGATCGCTACCTGCGACCGTAATTTCTTGAACTTTTAATGATTGATTCATTACCTGTTCATTTTTAGGATTAAATCCTACTGACATTTTAATTCTCCTTAAAAAAATTGTTTATTTTCGACCACATAAACATTAATTTCTTTAACCATTTGATTGTCTACACCAACTTAAGGATATGTAGGTTCTATAGGATAAGTACTTTTATATTTATTAATAATTGTAAGTAATTGGTACGTTTCTTACTTACAAACTTTTAAAATCTATTATAAGTGTTTGTCAACAACGTATTTAATAACAATCAAATCATTAGCAGGGAAGGAACTTCCTGGATACCCTAGTAATTGAATGAATTTTCTATCACTAACTGGTTGGTTTGATTGATTGTAACCAGATAATGTATTCTTAGAATCTACAATAGTTGTATGAGCAATATCAAAATTGTACATGCTATTTGAAGCGTCTGTTTTAATAAAGGCTTTTTTAACATTCTTAACAGGTTCATTAATTGGAATACTAAGATTAATAGTTGGATTTGAAGTTGATCCGCTAACTGTGCTGATTGTTGTAATATTACTTAGAGTAACAGCGCCTGTTAAAGCAATTAAACTACCATTCACTGTTGAACTTTGGGGCACAGTAATACTTACTTGTGCAATAACGTTACCTTGAAATACAGCACCAGTACTCGCCACATTTTGATTAATAGTAGCTGAACTACCAACTACGAAATAAACGTTTTTAGCTAAAGCTCCACCAGTCAAAGCTATGGCTGGAACAGCTGTCCCCGCAGAAGCTCCAGTGGTAAGAGTAGAAGCAGTATAAATAACAAATCTTCCCGGACCATTAAGAGTAAGAGTTTGTGTACCAGTACCTGTTAAACCAATACCAGCACTACCAGATGCAAATTTAAAAGCCGCTGTAGCACCAGCAACAGGAGAATTTAAAGTTTGTCCGCCAAGTTCAGAAGCAATCGTGGTTCCAGCTAATCCTAAAGTCTGTAATGAAGTGAATGCTGCGGTAGCTGCAGCTTGAGCATTTGCTGCTGCAGTGTTAGCAATATCTGTAGAACCTGAAACAAGAAATGCTCCATTAACAGTATTACCAGGAGATTCTCCCAAATTTCCAGTAATATTACTAGTTCCAACACTATTTGTTACAGCAGTAGCGCCTAAAACTCCATAATTACCAGCAACACCAAGAAAGGGGTCATTTGAAATAATAGGAGTTCCAACAGATACCGAATAAAGTTCGTAGTCTAAACCACTAATAGCTAATTCTTGAACGCTAAGTTCTCTATCTTCTGTATGTTCGTTTTTGGGTGTAAATCCTACTGACATTTATATCTCCTAGATTCTTTAAAAATTATATAAGTTAATGATTTATGTGATTACTCTTCTAATATTAAGTTGTTAAAATTAAAAATGGAATAAAACAATATATCTTATTCCACCTTAACTATCTAGAATTACTTAGAATTTAAAGAAATCCTTAAAACTCTGAGTTTTTTCTTCTTTTTTAGGTTCTGAAGCTTTTCCAGTTGAAAGAGTTTTACCAGAAGTTTTAACTGCTGGGTTACTTGCACTTTTTTTAGCTTTAGCAATGTTTTTTCTGCGAATTCTATCAACAAATTCCTTACCAATGTAATCTTCTAAGTCATCATCACTTGGAAATGAGTTAAGAATGTCTCTATAATCGTTTTTAAGATCTTCTTTTATTAAAGGGATAATATCTTCAACAGAAATATCTTTTTTAGCATCAAGACCTACCATAAGATACTCGGCCATTCGTTTAATGATAGCAGGATTCTTAGGAAAGTTATGTTTTTCAAGAGCTTGAGACATTTGTATGTCTAAACGTTCAAATTCTTGCTCAGTTAGGCGAGTTTTTTCAGATTCATCCCTTTGAGACTTTTCTCTATCTCTTTCTTCCTTCATAGCACGAAGTTCTTCTTGAGCTTCTTCTAATTTCCTCTGTTCTGGAGATTTCTTAGAGTTTTCAATCTCTTCCTTGATAATATCTTCTGCGAATTTCTTTAAATCAAGACCAATTGCTGGATCTGAAAGGGCTTTCCTTGGATTTTTCTTCATATCTTCTAGAAATTGAAGAACATCTTTCTCAATAAGAGCCTTTTCTTGCATTCTTTTGCGAGAAACCTTAGCTAATTGCATCTGTTCTCGTATGAAATTCTCATCATTTGGATCATATTCTTCTTCAAACTCTTCACCATCAACCTTAAGCATGATCTTTCTAAGCTGTTTCTTAGCTTCTTGTTTGGCTTGTGGCGATGCTTTGGGGTTTTTAAGAGTTGCAGCGGCTTTTTGAGCTGCTTGTGCGTCTGGAGCAGCTTCTTGACCTTCGTCTGAAGATGCTTCTTGATTACCTTCTACTGCTTGTTCAACAGTATCAGCTACTTCGGCAACATTGGATTGTAAGGAAGGAATTTCATCTGACATATTAATCTCCTGTACAAGTAGTCCTTAATAGGATATACTTACGGTTAAGGGTCGGTATAAGTACCGATTATCTCTATAAGAAGTTGTTAATATTGGATATTATGATAAATAAATTATTAAATTGGTATTTTAGAAAAGAATTAAGATATTATTCTATTGTAGAATCTGATTATAATGAAGTATTTGGAATAAAAAGATTTGAATATGGAAAAAGTTCTGAATTTAAATATACTGGAACTAAAATTTTAATCTATAATTAGACTGCTTTTAATTTATTTGAATGTTTAATTAAATACTTTTTAGCATTTTCCAATATATTTATATCATCATTTAAACGACCTAAAGATGTGTTACAATCATTGCAAAGTAATCCTCTTACTAATCCAGTAATATGATCATGATCAACATCTAATACTCTTTTTAAATCATTTTGATGGGTTTTACAAATATCACAACAACCATTTTGGTTATTAAATAATTTATTATACTGTTCCAAACTAAGATCATATTTACGTCTTAAATGACCTTCAACTTTTTGTGTTTTATATTCTTTAGTATCTTTAATTGTATAATATCGATCATTATTCTTTTTATTACTACATTCTTTACATGTATTAATTTTACCATCTTTCATTTGTTTATGATTATGAAAAGAATCTAAAGATTTCTGTATATTACATTTTTTACAAATCTTCACACAGCTACCCCTTTCTTTCCTTTTAAATTCAAATAAGACTTATCTTTAAGAGCTGCCATAGGATCTTTTGAAGCATTTAATTCTGACATAACTTTTTTGGTTCTTGAGAAACGTTTTTTCTTCTTATCTGGATAAGTTTCTTTTAAATCTGGTTGTAAACTTTGAAATGTATTTGCAGTACTCATAAATTATTGTTTAAATTTCATAATAAAAGTACCGATCATTCCAATTGATGAAATTAATCCTAATAAATATATCCATCCTGCATTAAGACCACTTGCTTTTCCAGAATTACTATCTTTATATGCTCTAAGATCATCAATTCGTCCTACTAAACTTTTAGTATTTGATTCAAACTTATCTAGGATAGTATTACTAAGTTCTATCTTTTCATTAAGATTATCGAATCTCTTCTCAGATGAAGCTTCAGCTTTTGCAACAGCACGTTCCGCAGCACTTAATGCACTTGCTACTGCTTTTTCTTGAGCATTAAAAGCATTAGCTACTGCTTTTTCTTGAGATATAAGTGCAGTAGTAACTGCTTTCTCTGCTGAGGCTAAAGCACTTGCTAGGGCCGCTTCTTGAGCATCCCATCTTTGTTGATACCTAAGATCTCGTTCATTTATAATTTTAGTTAAATATGTATTTAACATTTCAGTAGTCCATTTTTCATTCATATTTTCACTCATAAAATTCTTTTTATATTTTGATTATTTTTAATTAAATCATTTAAATCTTTTGGACTAATATCTTCACCAATATCAGTATCAGAAGATTCATTTATAAGTTTTAAACAATTGTAAGCTAATTCTGAACAAAAAAGACTGGCATCTCCATCATTAAATGGATTATCAATCTTTTTACCAAATAATTTATTAATTTTAACCCAAACTAAACCAATTGTTGCTTTTAATCCATAAGGAATACCAGCATTATCAATACAAAATTGCATTAATCTTTTATATAAATCATCTTCTATTGATATTTCATATTCTTCAACTAAAATGGCATGTGTGTTAAAATGTACACTACCTTCAAAATTGACTTGTTTACCACTTGCTTGATAAATTAAAGATCTATCAAATGA